>JADMIO011153555.1_pt1 | contig 84112 bp, 63 predicted proteins | sample 8958161 | NCBI WGS metagenome assembly JADMIO01 (sample SAMN16585339, study PRJNA669376) | soil metagenome | isolation source: Crop rotation soil | place: USA: Cullars Rotation, Alabama | collected 2011 | reverse complement strand
GCCGCGACTTCAAGTCACGTGAATTCCAAGCTTCGGATCCCACTGTGCTGGAAAGACGAAGCCGGTCGACAACGTCTACCTGACGCCGGGCACGGAGGTCGCCGTGATGGAGCGCGGCAGCATGCTCCGCGGCGATTCCCGCGAGCGCTGCCTGATCCTCGGCGCCGGCGTGCTCGACGGCTTCCGCCTGCGTGCATTCAAGGCGGTGCTCGCACACGAGTACGGCCATCTGACGAACCGCGACACCGCCGGCGGCCGGCTGGCCATCTCCGTGCGGAACCGCCTCGGCAGCGCGGCGATGCACATCGCGCAGCGTGGCGCCGCGGCCTGGTACAACCCGGCCTGGCTCTTCCTCAACGGCTATCACCGCCTCTTCCTGCGCATCTCCCACGGCGCGTCGCGCTACCAGGAGGCGCTGGCCGATCGCTGGGCCACGTTCGCGTATGGCGGAGCGTCCTTCGAAGAAGGATTGCGCCACGTCGTCGTCCGCTCGGTCGAGTTCGACACGCACGCCAAGCTCACCCTCCGCGAGGTGGTGAACCAGCGCAAGCCGCTCGTGAACTTCTATCGCTACATGCCCGAGCAGGGGATGCCGGCGCTGGTCGAGATGGAGACGAAGGAAGCGCTCGAGCGGGAGACCTCCCCGTACGACTCGCACCCGTCGTTCGCCTCGCGCGTGGCATGGGTCCACGCGCTCGCGACGGAAGGCGATCCGCCGTCGGATGGCGATGACGCCGAGGTGTGGTCGCTGTTCGAGGAGCGGGAGCAGGTGGAGCTGCGGATGACGGCCGTGGTGAAGAACAACGTGCGGGAGGCGTATGGGATCGCGTTGTGAGTTACCGGGTGGGTTCCTGGGTTGCTGGGTAGTACGGATGTGCGCCGGCCGTTCAACGCTTCGCACACGACCGCGGCAACCCGGCAACCTGGCAACCAGGCAACTCCAATCAGCAACTCAGCAACCCGCTCAATGCGGCGCGTTCTGCACCCACCCGCCCGTCATCGCCGTCGACTCCGTCGCGTAGCGCACGAGGTTCCGGCCGTCATGCTTGGCGGCGTAGAGCGCGCGATCGGAGCGGTCGACGAGCATCTGGTAGGTGTCGCCGCTCGACGGCACCATCGAGGCCACGCCGCAGCTCGCGGTGACGTGCAGAATCTCGTCGCCGGCGGCGATCGGCATCCGCTCCAGGCCGGCGCGCAGCATCTCCGCGACGAGCATCGCCTCGTTGCCGGTCGTGTCGGCAAGGAGGATGGCGAACTCCTCCCCGCCGTAGCGCGCCACGACGTCACCGCCGCGGGTGACGAGATCGCCGCTGCGGCGAATCTGCTGGGCGAGGAAGCTGCCGACGGCGCGCAGGCAGGCATCGCCGGCCGGGTGGCCTTGGGCGTCGTTGAGCTGTTTGAAGTGATCGATGTCGAGAAGGATCAGCGCCAGCGGCTGCTCGCGCTCGCGCGCGCGGTCCCAGTCGTCCGCCAGTGCACGCTGGAAGTAGCGGCGATTTGCGATGCCGGTCAGCTCGTCGAGCAGCGAGAGCCGCTCGAGCCGGCCGTTCGCCTGTTCGAGCAGCTCGTTCTTCTCCATCAGCTCGTCCTGTGCTCTGCGCAACTGCTCGACGATCTGGCGCAGCTCGTCCGTCTTCGCGGAGACGAGGCCGCGCAGCCGCTCGGCCTGGCGATGGAGCGCGCGCGTCCGCATCCGGACGATCACCAGCACGACGGCGACCGCCAGGAGCACCCAGACGGCGTAAGCCCAGCCGCTGCGGTACCACGGCGGAGAGACGCTGAACGACCAGCGGGTCTCGTCGCTCACCGCGCCGGCGCCGCGCGCGCGCAAGCGGAAGGTATAGGAGCCTTCGGCGAGATTCGTGTAGTCGATGAACGGTTGGCTCGTCCAGGCGCTCCACTGCGCGTCCTGCGGCTCGAGCCGGTACTGGTAGGTAACGCCCGGCCGATACGACACCGGCGCGAACTCGATCCGCAGGCGGCGGAACGCCGGATCGAGCACCGCCGCAGCGCGCGCGGCGGCAGTGGCGCCGGAGAAGAGCGTTTCATTCTCGCCGGTCGCGGCGCGGCGGATGAGCGGCGCCGGCTGGTCGAGCGCGAGGCCGCCCGCGAACGGCTCGTAGCGGAAAAAGCCGTTGTTGCCGAAGAACCAGGTCACGCCATCCGGATCGCACTGCAACCGCTGGATGTCGCCTGCCGCGACGGGCCGGAGCGGCGTGCCCTCCGCAGCGAAGGTGCCGTCCGACTGGCGAAGGACGACGCGCGGCGGAATGGAGTTGAGCCAAACGTTCCCGCGCGAATCCTCGGCGATGCGATGGAAGCCCTTCGGATCGCGGATGTGGCCCAGAAGATGGTCGGGGACGAAGCGGCCGTCGGCGGTCAGCTCCAGGATCGCCCCGCGCGTCGTGATCACGCGCCGTCCGCCGACGAGGGTGATGTTCTTCTCGTCGTCGCCGAATTGCCGGACATGCGCGGATAGCGGTCCGGTGATGTCGATCCGGACGATGCCATTGAAGATCGTGCCTCCCCAGAGGCTCCCCTGGTCCTCGATCAGCGAGCGGATGTACGGCGGCGTTCCGGGAATGATGCCGGCGAAGCGCCAGCCGTTCGCGTCTCGCTGGAGCACGCCGAGGCCGTTGCGCGTTGTCATCCAGACCCGCTGCGGGTCGGCCTGGGAACGGACGAGCAGATAGGCGACGTAGCGCTCCGTACCGGTGATCGGCACGGCCGGGCCGTCGAGCGGCACGCGATAGACGCCGCCGGCCGTGCCGGCGAGGAGCTCGTCACCGTCGGGAAGGAGCGACCAGGCGGTGGTGGAGATCCCGGCGATCTGCTTGGCCATCATCCTGCCGACCGGCGCGTCGGGCGCGGCGGGAGCGAGGACGAAGAGGCCGTGCGTCGTGCCGGCGTAGAGGCGGCCGTGGTGACGCGCGAGCGAGGCGGGGGAGCCGCGAATGCCGCGCCGTCCGTCCACAATCGTCACCGGCGCGGCGACGTCGACGCGGACGAGCGGCCCTTGAAAAGCGAGCCAGAGCGAGCCTTCGCGGTCGGCGAGCGTCCCGCTCAACACCTCGTCCGGCAGACCGGCTTCGCGGTCGATGATCTCCGCGCTGCCGTCGGCGGCGACGATCGCCAGCCCGTCCTGGCGCGTGGCGATGACGATTCGCCCGTCGGCGAGGCGGCAGCCGCTCGTGACGATCTTCTCTTTCGTCCATGCGGCGGCGGCGCTGGCGAGCGGCGTGGTCACGCCGTCGCGGCCCAGGATGAAAAGCCCTTCGCCGCGCACGGAAACGACCGCATCGCCGTGCTCGCCCGGGATCACGACGTCGACGCGCTTTCCCTCGAAGCCGGGCACGAAGGGGAGGCTCGCCTCTTCGATGCGCTGCAGGCCGCTCTCGCCGGCGAGGTAGCTGCGGTCATCGACGCGGAAGCAGCGACTCGGCGGGAGCTTGGTCGGGCGGAAGTCGGCGACGACGCGCGCGGCGGAACCGTCCCATTGAATCAGGTACCGGTTCGTGACGAAGAAGAAGCCGCGGTCGGCGGCGCAGATGCCGGTCACGTCGCCGACCTCGCGCGCCGATGGCGGGAGCAGCGGGATGAGCGAGCGGTACGAAGTCGAGCCGGCGTCGTCCGTGACGAGATGGCCGAGCTCGTTGACGCCGCCGACGGCGATACGGTTGGCGGCATCGCTCTCGATTGTGTAGGCCACCGTGGCGTGCGGAAGCGGCAGAGTCCGCCACCAGGCGCCGTCGTAGGTGAGGACGCCGTCCAGGTTTGCGAAATAGAGAATGCCGTGGCCGTCCTGGGCGACGTCGAACGACTGCGGGCCCGATCCGTGCTCCTGCTGGGGATGGATCTCGATCGGCGGAAAGCCGCGCTCGTGCCGCCGGTCCTCGCCTCGGGCGGTGGCCGCGAACAGACCCACGCCGATCGCCAAAGCGGCGAGAACGCGAACATCGCGGCGGCTTGCTGGCGCGTTCATGACGGGAACGTTCGGACCCCGCACAGAGTGCCGCGAGAGGCGCGCGGTTGCAAGCGTTGCGCGAAGACCGTAACGCGCTCAAACTGGGGCATACCAAGGAGGCCGCCATGGCGCGCGGATGGGAAAGCAAGTCAGTCGAGGCGCAGATCGAAGAGCGCTCCGCCGAACGCGGCGAGACCGAGCGGCGGCCGGCGCCGGAGGACGTCGATCGCCAGCGCAAGCGCGAGAGCCTCGAGCTCTCCAGGCGCCGGGTCGTGAATGACCTGGCCGGCGCCCGGAACGACGTTCATCGGGCCGCGCTGGAGAACGCCCTTCGGTTTCTCGATGAGGAGCTGAAGAAGGCGTAGCCCTCACCCGGCGCTGCGCGCCACCCTCTCCCAGGCGGGAGAGGGGCACCATCGGGGTGGTGGCCCTTCTCCCGTTTGCGGGAGAAGGTGCGCGAAGCGCGGATGAGGGTCTGGTATAAACCCGCGGCCGATGAGCCGCTCCGTCCTCCTCTCCTGCGAAGGCCTCACGAAGTCGTTCACCTCGCGGCCGCTTTTCGAGGGACTCTCCTTCACCCTCTTCGAAGGCGACCACGTGGGGCTCGTCGGGCCGAACGGCGCCGGGAAGTCGACGCTGCTGAAGATCCTCGCCGGCGTCGAGGAAGCCGACTCCGGCACGCGCGCGCCGCGCAAAGGCGTGCGCATCGGCTACGTGCCGCAGGATCCCGTCTTCGCGCCCGGCAAGTCGGTGGAGGACGTGCTGCTCGACGCGCTGGCCACCGATCCGACGCTCGACGACTACGATAAGGTCTCCCGCATCGCGCTAGCCCTCGGCAAGACCGGCTTCACCGATCGCGAGCAGCAGACGGACGTCCTCTCCGGCGGCTGGCGCAAGCGGCTGGCCATCGCGCGCGAGCTGGTGCTCGAGCCGGACGTCCTGCTGCTCGACGAGCCGACGAACCATCTCGATGTCGAAGCGATCCTCTGGCTGGAGTCGCTCCTGGCCAGCGAGCCGAAGGCGTTCGTCGTCGTCAGCCACGATCGCTACTTCCTCGAGAACACGGCCAAACGGATGCTCGAGCTGAACCGCGTCTACGCCGGCGGCTTGCTCCAGGCGAGCGGCAGCTACAGCGACTTCCTGGAAAAGCGCGACGAGGTGCGGCGCAGCGAGGCCGCCTATCAGGAGACGCTCGCCAATCTCGTCCGCCGGGAGATGGAGTGGCTGCGCCGCGGTCCGAAGGCGCGGACGACGAAGGCGAAGGCCCGCATCCAGAGCGCGGAGCGGCTGATCGACGAGCTGGACGAATCGCGCGACCGCGCGCGGACGTCGACCGCGAAGATCGACTTCACCGCCAGCGAGCGGAAGACCAAGCGCCTCTGGTCGGCGAAGGGTCTCTCGAAGAAGCTCGGCGAGAAGCGAATCGTCGACGATCTCGATCTCCTCCTCACTCCCGGGGCGCGTCTCGGCGTGCTCGGCCCGAACGGCTCGGGGAAGACGACGCTCCTCCGGATGATCGTCGGCGAGATCGCTCCCGATCGCGGCACGATCGAGAAGGCGGAGTGGCTGCGCACGGTGTACTTCGAGCAGAACCGGCAGAGCCTCGACCCGAATGGGACGCTCAAGCGCGCGCTCGCGCCCGAAGGAGACTCCGTCGTCTATCGCGACCGGGAGCTGCACGTCGCGTCGTGGGCCAAGCGATTCCTGTTTCGGCCGGAGCAGTTGGAGACCGCCGTCTCGCGCCTCTCCGGAGGCGAGAAAGCGCGCATCGTCCTTGCCCGGCTCATGCTCCAGCCGGCGGACCTCCTCATCCTCGACGAGCCGACGAACGATCTCGACATCGAGACCCTCGACGTGCTCGAAGAGTCGCTCCTCGACTTCCCCGGCGCGCTCGTCCTCGTGACCCACGACCGGTACCTCCTCGATCGCGTCTCGACGCAGGTGCTCGCGCTCGACGGCCGCGGCGGCGCGGAGTATTTCGCCGATTACCCGCAGTGGGAGGCGAACCGGCGTGTCGCGTCCGCGCCTGCCCCTCCCAAGGTCGCTGCCGAGCAACCCACGAAGGTCAAAGCCAAGCGCCTGTCGTATCTCGAACAGCGCGAGTGGGACGAGATGGAGGGGAAACTCCTCGCCGCCGAGGCAGCGCTCGAAACCGCGAAACAGCGCGCCGAAGATCCGTCGATTGCCGCCGACGCCGAAGCCTTGCAGCAGCGCTTCGCCGAGCTGACGGCGGCGCAGGCGGAGGTGGACCGGCTGTATGAGAGGTGGGCAGAGCTGGATGAGAAGTTGTAGGAAAGGTTGAATGTTGAGTGTTGAATGGAATCAACCCCTCATTCAACATTCAACATTCAACATTCAACATTCAACCTTCCCTCTCCAGCTCCCGAAATCCTTCTTCTTCAACCCGCTCCTTCCCCCGATCCAGCCTCGTCACGATCCACGCGTCTCCCCGCCTCTCGATCTCGATCACGATCGACGCCCACATCCCCCCTTCGGGGTTCTCCGACCAGCGGAAGCGGCGGCCGGGCCAGTCGGCCGGCGCCACCGCGCGCTCGCGCAGGTGGCGCTCGGCCATCTCGATCAGCTCCGGACCGCCGACGTGATCGCAGGCCACGTCACTTCACCGGCTCGCCGTTGGCGTCCAGATGGATCACTTCGCCGAGGTTCAGCTCGCGGATGCCGGGCTCGATCGTCTTGAGGTCGCCGACGACGATCCAGACCATCTGGTCGGGGTGGATGTAGCTCTTCGCCGCGGCATCGAGCTCTTTCGGGCTGAGCGCCGCGGCGCGGTTGGCGTACTTGACGTAGTAGTCGTCGGGGTAGCCGTAGTTGAGGATGTTGATCGCGCCCAGCTCGAGCGCGCCGAGGGTCTCGAAGCGGCCCGGGAGGCGCATCGTCAGGTTGCGCACCAGGCCTTCGAACTCCTCGCCCGCGTACGGCCGCTCGCCGGCGATGTCGCGGATCTCCTTCTGCACCTCGAGGATCGACTCCTTCGTCTTGTCGGTCTGCACCGGCGCGATGATCATGAGCGGGCGTTGTCCGCGCGCCTCGCGCAGCGTCGTTTGCGTGCCGTAGCTCCAGTGCTTGTCGAGCCGGAGGTTGCGATTGAGGCGCGAGGTCGCCATGCCGCCAAACCCGCGGATGACCGCCTCGATCGGCAGATCTTCGGCACGGCCGCCCGGCTCGGAGACATGCGCGGCGACGATCACCGACTGCGGCGCGCCCGGCTTGTCGATCAGGTAGACCTTCTTTCCCGACGTCGCGGCGACCTTCTCCAGCTTCTTCTTCGGCGCCTGGCCCGGCTTCCAGTCGCCGAACGCCTTCTCCAGCGCCGGCACGAGCTCCTTCAGCGTGACGTCGCCCGTGGCGATGATGGTGGAGTTGCCCGGCACGAACCAGGCGCGATGCCAGGCGGCGAGGTCTTCGCGGGTGATGGCCTCGACGCTCTTCTCGTAGCCGGTGCCGGTGAGCGGATTCCCGTAAGCGTGATTCGGACCGTAGAGCAGGCGCGCCGCGACGCGCTGTGCCGCGGTCGTCGGCTCGGACTTTTCCTGGGCGATGCGCGAGAGCCGCTGGCGCTTGACGACCGTGAACATCTCCGCCGGGAAGGCCGGATGGAGGACGACATCGGCGAGGAGGTCGAGCGACGGCCGGAGGTTCGAAGGCAGAGCACTCAGGCGGACGAACGACCAGTCGAGCGAGCTGCCGGTGTTGATCTGTGCGCCGAGGGAGTCGAGCTCGTCGGCGATCTTGAACGTGTCGCGCGAGGTCGTCCCTTCTTCCATGAGCGCGAGCGCGAGCGACGCCAGTCCGGCTTTCTCCGTCGAGTCGGAGGCGAAGCCGGCATCGACGGCGACGGCCACGTTCACGAGCGGCGCCGTGTGCCGCTCGAGCAGCATCACCGAGAGACCGTTCGCCAGCTTCGCGCGCTGGATCGCGGGGAACTTCCCTTCCGGCGCGCTGCCGAGCGCCGGCTCGATGTTGCGATCGAGGTCCGACTTGGTCGCGGCGAGCTGCGGGTAGGGTGTGACCGTCATCGTGTAGTGCGGCGCCGTGAGCCACTTCTGCGCGGCGGCTTTCACGTCCGCCGGCGTGGAGATGGCGAGCAGCTCCAGGCGGTCGAGGTAGGCATCGGGAGAGCCGCCGAAGGTCATGCTCTCGGCGAGGATGTCCGAGCGTCCGCCGAAGCCGCCGAGGCGCTCCATGCCGCGGGTGAAGTCGGCGAGGCGTCGCGTTTGCGCGCGCTGCAGCTCGGCCGCCGACGGACCGTTCTTGATCAGCTCGTCGATGATGGCGTCCATCTCGGCTTCGACGTCGGCCGGCTTGACGCCCGGCTTGACGGTGGCCGTGACGAGGAACTGTCCTGCGAGCTCGCGGTCGAGCACGCCGGCGGTGACGGCGGTTGCGAGCTTTTTCTCGTAGATCATCCGCCGGTCCAGCGGAGAGCTCTTCGAGCCGCTCAGCGCCTCGGCGAACAGCTCGAGGGCCTGCGTGTCCTCGCTGCGCCAGCCGGGGACGTGGTAGACGCGGTAGATGCGCGCCTGCGGCACGCGGTCTTCCATCTGGTCGCGCACGTTGCGGTCGAAGCGCGGGATCCACTCCTCGAGCGAGCGGAGCGGCGGGCCCGGCGGGATGCTGCCGAAGTACTTCGTCACCAATTCCAGCGCGCGGTTCGGGGTGATGTCGCCGGCCAGGGAGAGCACGCAGTTGTTCGGGCCGTAGTAGGTGCGGTACCACTCCTTGACGTCGTCGAGCGAGGCCGCGTTGAGATCGTCCATGCTGCCGATGGTCGACCAGCTGTAGGGGTGGGAGTAGGGGTAGGTCGCGGCGGCGATGTGCTGGAAGACGCGGCCGTAGGGCTGGTTCTCTCCCTGCCGCTTCTCGTTCTGCACGACGCCGCGCTCGCGCTCGAGCATCTCCTTGGAGATGTTGCCGGCGAGGAAGCCCATGCGGTCGGCCTCGAGGTAGAGCGTCCGCTCCAGGCCCGAGACCGGGACGTCCTCGAAGAAGTTCGTCCGGTCGGTATTCGTCGTGCCGTTGCGGTTGTTCGCGCCGAGGTCGTCCATCGCCTCGCGGAAGCCGCCCGGGAAGTGCTCGCTGCCGTTGAAGAAGAAGTGCTCGAAGAGGTGGGCGAAGCCGGTCTTCCCGCGCGTCTCGTTGCGCGAGCCGACGTGGTACCAGAGGTTCACGGCCACGATGGGCACGCTGTGGTCCTCGTGCACGAGGAGGGTGAGGCCGTTGTCGAGGACGAACTTCTGGTGGGGGATGCGGTAACGCTCGCGGTCGAACACGCCCGGCTTCTTCACGCTCTTGTCCATTTGTGCGGCCGCGGGAACCGCGGCGAGGAGGAGGACGGCAAGGAGGTGGTGGAATCGCATGGCGCGGGATTGTAAGGGAACGGGGAATGCGGGCCGCGTGTCCCTCTCATCGGTACGCGGTTTTCGAGGAGGGGTCCGGATGACGGCTTTGCCCGATAACCAATCCAGCACCGAGGACGGGAGAGTGCCTCCCCTCGTCTTCGAACAGCGCCGCAATCAACTTCTGGATGTGGCCGCCACGCTGGCATTGATCGACGGAGACGGCACACAACGGGTTCTCTCCGTCATCGAGGACGTTGCCGCCGCGCATCTCCGGGAGATTGAAGCGCATTCCGCGTCTCGGCGCATGCTCATCAGCGGTGAGATCGCGGCGATCTCGGAAGAGATCGTCCGTCGCAACGACATCAAGACCGCGCTGGAGCAGGATTACGCAACTCGAGCGAACCTCCGCCGTTCGCAGGCGGAAACGCGGGCGGCATTGGCCGCCGCCGAGGCGCAATTGCTCTCGAAGCGATATGAGGCCGAGGACAAGAGAATGCAGCAGGAGCTGGACGAGCTGCGGAAGGAACGTCTCGAATCGTTGGCGATGCTGGAGGAATCGGCGTCGGCACGCGAGGAGGGAGAGCCGATTCCGCCGACACCGACCGTCCAGGAAGAGCGGCTTCGGGCGCTCGAACAGCGACGTGAGGAGATGCGCACGAGCGACGCACCGCTCTTCGCGCGAGAAGAAGCGCTTCGCGCGCGTTGGATCACTCGCACGGTAGCCGGGTTTCTGCTCTGGCTCGGCTATGCATCCGCGATTGCCACCGGCACGGCATTCGCCATCATCATGAGTCCCGAAGACCTGAACTTCGGAGTGTTGATCGACGGGTGGCGGGCGCTTGTCTCGTCGCTCGTGCCGTCCGGACCGCTTTGGCTGCGCGTCATGGCCTCGATCGGATATCTGGCGGGACTGCTCGCACTCATTGCGGCCGTAGTGGCTCTCTTCGATTGGTTCCTCGACCGCCGCAAGGCATGGGATGAGGAGAAGGAGCGTCCCGGCGCGCAGTTGGTGCCGCAGGGGATCACGCGCGAGTCGTACATGCAGTTCCTGGCCGCGATCCCGTACGCCCTCGCTGCCGGCATGGTGCTGACGATTCTGGTCGCGCCGCAGCAGCCGGCCGGGGGTGCGGCAGCCGGGACCTCGCTTCTTTCATCCATTTTACCGACCGTCGGCTATACGTTCGTCGGAGTCGCGATCGCGTTTCTCGCCACGGCCATCTTCGTGATGTACGTGATCCGGATCGTGGAGCCGCGAAGCGATGAGGATCCGGGAAAACGGCGGGTGATCCGGCGCTCATGGGAGTTCGTCGTGCCGCCGCTGCTGCTGATCACGGCGATCGCTTTGACGCCGCGAATGCTTCAGATCGAGCTGAGCGTCTGGCTGCCCTGGGTCGCCTTCATGCTCATGAGCTCTCTGGCGCTCGCCTGTGGACTCGTCTATCACGGCATCTTCAAGGACGCTCAGAAGGCACGCGAGCGGCTCTTCAAACTGGAGGGGAAGATCGACCGCTTTCGCCGCCGCGGCGATCAAATGGATGGCGATGCGGCGGCCGAAGTGGACCGTTCCTTCGTCAAGGAGCTGCGCAGCCTGCTCGACCTTCGCCGGCGAACTCGTCTCGGCAGGCGTGGTCTGGCGGCGCCGGCACCGCCGAGCATCGTGGTCCAGACGGAGAGAGGACTCAAGGCCCTTCTCCGCCGACTCTCCGGGAACGAGCCGACGGCACCGGCACCCGCGTTTCCAGTGGTACCTGCTCCGGTGATGCAGGGTCTCATTCTCGAATACCGGCCGATCGATTTCGAGGTCGCGGCCGAGCTCGTCGGAGACATCGAGAAGGAAAAGGCGACCTGCGCGGCGATCGACGCCGAGATCACCGATCTCGATCGGGCCATCGAGCGCAACGAGGCGCTGATCTCCTATGAATCGATGATCGCTCTCGTGCGCCGCAGGGAAGGCTTGTGCGCGCTGCGCGACGCCACTCCCCATGAGCATGAAGAGCAGAAAGTCCGCACGGAGATTCTCAAGAACCTCCTCATCCTCGATGTAGTGACGACCGCAAAGTCGGCGCGCGTCACGAAACCATGGTTCGACGAAGTCTCCGCCGAAATGACCGGGAGTGCGTCATGACCGCCCTGATCCCATTTGTGACGTCCGGCGATCGCCCCAACGGTCATGGGCCGGAGGAAGAGCGCGCGGAGCAGACCGGCTTCCGCGACGGCATTCTCGGGCAGATCTGGATCGAGCAGAAGCGGGTGCTCGAACATGAGGCCGAAAAGCAGCGCATCGAGGAGGCCTGTACTGTCGAGAAGAAGATCGACGAGGCGAGCGCCCGTCTCCGCAGTACGAGCGAAACGCGCGACCGGGATCGCCTGGAACTGGAGCGGATCGACCGCCAGTTCTCGCTCAACGCAGCAGATCGGGACGCCAACCCGAGCGCCTACTCGCTGCCGATGGGCATCCTCTACGTCCTCATCGGTCTGCTGTTCATCGGCGCCGACTATCCGTTGACGCGATTCGTCGTGGCCGACGTCATCCAGATCGACGGCGAGGCTCACCAGATCCTCGTGGCCTGCGGCTTCGTCATGAGCGGCTTTTTCTTCAAGTTCATCGCCGACCAGTTGACGCGGCCGAAGCACCAGATGGGGCGTCTTCAGCGCTGGCTCACGTCCGGATTGTCGACGTTGATCATTCTGTCCATGTTGTTCACGGTGGTGGTCAGCCTGTTTTTGTTCGGCCTCATGCGCGGCAAGGCGCTGGCCGAGGATCGTGCCAGCGGCGATCCCGAGGAAATGACTGTGACGGCGACCGTTGCGCCGACGATGACCTCCACGACGGGCAGCGCCACGGGCACCATCGACGCAGTCCGGAAGATGCCGCTCACCGATCTCTCGGACGTCTCCTTCGTGGCTCTCGGTCTGATGCTTCCGATCTTCGGCGGCATCTTCACCTCGGCCGGCACGAGCCGCTGGCGGAACTGGATGCGCATGCGCCACCTGACCGGCAAGCAACAGGAGCAGAGAAAGATCTCGGATGAGAGCAGCGCCATCTACTATCGCGATTCGGCGGCGGTCGATCAGCTTCGCCGCGATCTCGACGTCGTGCGAAGGCGGCCGGCGCTGACGGACGGTCTGTACCACTCTTATCTCCATGCTTATGAGCATGGGTTCTGCTGGCCGGAGCTGCGCGATGAGGGTGCCGGAATGGCCACCCGTGTGCGGACGGTGATCGCTCGCTGGTTCTCCATGGCGGAACAGAGCCGGAACCTGAGGCGGACAGAGAAGATCGCCAGCCTGGCGGTGAACGGCGTTTCGGCTTCTCCGACTGCTCCGGCAGGATCCAAGGACGTATGGTGATGAATACGAGAACGCTCGTATGTTTGGTGGTGGCGGCGCTTCTGCTGGCGGCAAAGCCGGTCCCGGCGGCCCAGCGCGATCTCCGGCCGCCGCGCTTCTACGTCATCTTCGTCGACCAGACGCTCAGCATGAACGAGGTCGAAGCGGCGTCGTTCGATGTGGCCCTACGCACGCTATTCGCCGGGATCCCGCCTCGTTCCGAAGTGCAGATCTACCCGATCGGAGCCGACCCGGAGAGCGCGGGGATGCTTCTCAGGAAGCAACTGGGGGATGATCAGACGACCGTCAAACGGATCGACCTCGACAATGCGCGCAGGAAGCTCTACCAGGACTACGTCACCAAACGCGCTGAGCTCTTGAAGAACAGTGACCGGAGTGCCTTGCTTCGGACCTGCATTTCGGGCGCGATCCGCCAAGCCGCGGAGTCGTTGCGGGAACGGAAAGAATCGGAGCTGGAGGTCGTCTTCCTGAGCGACATGCTCGAATCCTGCGGCGACTCGGTCATCAAGCCGGTGTCCAAAGCGAAGACGGTCTCACTCGAAAAAGCTGACATCAGCGTAGAGATCCGGTTGGCGAGCCAACTGTCGCATGTGCCGATCGTCGACCTTCGTCATGCGCGGGTCACGGCAATCATTCCTGCGAGCGGCCTTTCGAAGCGGGTCGTTACAAAGCCGTCCGTAGCTCAGGTCCGCGCGTTCTGGCGAGCGGTGCTGGACCGTTGCAACGACGATCCGGCGAGTTACAGCCTCGGTACGACGATTCCTGACCATTTGCGTCCGCCGAAGAAGCGATGACGGCGCGTGGCGGCAGATCGATCGCTGCCGCCGCGCGCATTCCCAGTCCTTACGGCGCCACCGCCTCTCCCAGCCGCCGCAGCAGCGCGGCCCCTTCCCCCTCCCGTCCTCTCCACGAGCTGCCATGCATCACGGCCAGCGTCCGCGGGTTCGTCGCGGCGAGCTTCTCGATGTGCAGGCGCGTGTCGCGCGAGAAGCCGTACGAGTCGGGCAACCCTTCGAGGAGCGCCGCGCCGGTGCGGAACTCCTCGGCCGGCACGAGGAGATCCGACTCGATGAGCGGGGTGGCCTTCGCGCCGCCGTGGGTGAAGAGGTCGCCGCAGAACAGCGTCCGGGTCGAGCTCTCGAAGAGGTACCCGGTCTCCCAGCCGTGCGGGAGGTGCGGGGTGTCGAACCACTGGACCGTTCTCCGGCCGAGCTGGATCTGCTCGCCGTCCATCAGCGCGCGCGGGGTGCGGTCCGAGAAGTCGCCGACCGAGGTCAGCACCGCCACGCGGCTGGCGACCGCGACGGCGTTGGGCGCGGCGCCGAGAAAGAGGTTGAGCGCGCCGCACTCGTCAGCCTCGAAGTGCGAGAAGGCGACATAGCGCAGGCGGTCGAGCGGCATCACCGCGCCGATCGCGCCGCTGACGAGCGGGAAGATCGCACGCATGCCGGTGTGGAAGAGCAGCGGCTCGTCATCGACGACGAGGAACTGATTGAACGCGAAGTCCGCCTCGGGCACCGGAACGCTGATGCGGTAGATGCCTTCCTCGATCTCGTGAATGCTGGTGCCGGTCTGAGTGTCGGTGATCATTGCTTTCTCCTTGATTTGTTTCGGCTACGGAGCCAGGACGTGACGGCCTCGGCGATGCGGCCGGCGGCCCGCGATGGGGACATGCCGGTGCGGCGCAGAGCGGTGTAGACGGCGACGTCGGCGAGCGCGGCGATCGTCCGCGCCTCGTCGGCGGTGCAGTGCGCGGCGAGCCGCGCGAGCTGTTCGATGGCTTGCTCGACGTGGAGCATCGACTCCTCGACCGGGGGATAGAGCGAGCGCTCCGCGCGGATCCGCTCCAGCCACGGCTGGCGCTCGTACCAGGCGCAGAGCTCGCGCAGGAGCACCTGCACGCGCTCTTCGACGCCGTCCACGTCGTCGAGGATCGACTCCGGCGGCAGCGGCGCTGTCGCGGCGACGTGCATCGCGCAGGCGCTCACCGCGTCGAGATAGGTGGGGAAGTGGTGATAGGCCGTTCCGACCGACACGCCGGCGTGCTCGGCGATGTCGCGGAGCGAAACGGACGAGATGCCGCGCTCGAAATGCAGCGCCGCGGTGGCCTCGACCAGCCGCTGCCGGGTCTCCGCTGCGGTCTCGGCGCGACGGCCGAGGTTGTAGGTGCGTTTGGCGCTCATTGAACAATCCTGAATTCAATATACGTTCGTTCAATGAAAATGCAACGGTGCGGTGTTACGAGGTCGTTACGGGAGGTTGCTAGTTGCCGGTTGCTGGGTTGCTAGGTTGCTGAGTAAAACGGATGTGCGACGACCCGCACTGCTACGCGACTCGGCCGCGGCAACTGGCAACCAGCGAAGCGAGGCAATCCGCAACCCCAGCAACCCAGCAACCTCCACCCGGCAACCTGGCAACCCGGCAACCCGGCAACCAAGTTCTGTTTCCCCCTCCCTACTGGTCTAATCGCGCAACTGAAGGTTTTTCGGAGGCGTGCGTGCCGTTCATCACTCTCGTTCTTTCCCTCCTCTCCCTGCTGCCGATGCAGGCCCGGATCGCCATGCAGGCGGCGGGGGTGCAGCCCGCGGGTTACGAGGCGCTGCGCTCGCGCGCCGAGGCGAGCTATGCCGAGAAGTCGTTCGGCCGGGCCCATGAGCTGTACGAGGAGGCGAGCAAGCTCACGCTGTCCAGCGACGAGAAGCGGTGGGTCGAGTTTCGTCTCGCCGACACCTCGTGGCGTGCGGCGGCCGCGAACCCTTCCGCCGATCCGACCGTTCGCGACGCCGCGCGCGCGGCGCTCGAGGAGCTGGTCCGCAAGGCCGGCGACGATCACGACCGGATCTGGGCCGAGGCGAACGAGTCGCTCGGCGATTACCACTGGATCCAGCCTTCGCTCCGCAATCAGGGAGAGGCGCAGCGCTACTACGCCGCGGCGCTCGACTGGTGGGGTGGCAGCGACGACCTGGAGACCGCGCGGGCGCGCTATCTCGCGATCGTCTTCCGCTTCTCCCAGGCGCCCGAGTGGTGGGGATCGGGCATCGCCTCGGTATACCAGATCCCGCGCGAGTGGCTCGTCGATGCCGTCGCGATCGCGAAGTCGCCGCGCGACCGCTCCTTCAGCCGCTATCTCCTCGCGACGAAGCTGCTGCAGGAAGGGAACCCGGAGAGCGTCGAGCGCGCGGTCGAGCATCTCGAGGCCGTCGTGCGCGAAGGGAAGTCGAGCGACTGGTACGACGACGCGCTCCAGGCGCTCGCGACCCGCTACAACCAGGGCGTCGTCGTGGTCCGCGACGGCAGAACGGCGTACGAGCCGGACTTCGCCAGGGCGCTCGAGCTCTACCGGCGCATCGTCGCCGAGTTCAAGCCGACCGAGACCCGCTACTACGAGGAAGCGAAGCGCGCCATCGAGCAGATCACCGGACCGCAGGTCGCAGTAAACCTGCTCACGAACTTCCTGCCCGACTCCGAGCAGCAGATCGCCATCTCGTGGCGCAACGTCAGCGCCGTCGAGATGACGATCACCGCCGTCGACCTGACCAAGGACGTCGACTTCGGCCCCGAGCCGAAGCCGCTCGTCTCCGCCATCAAGACGGCCGGCCGCACGGTCGTCCGCCGCTGGACGCACACGACCCAGCCGGGTGCGACATACGCGCCCGGCTACCAGACCTTCCCGATGAAGCCGCGCCTCGAGCCGGGCGCCTACGTCGTCGCGGCACGCGCCGGCGGCAAGTCGTCCGAACAGCTCCTCCTCGTCAGCGACATGACCATCGTGACGCACGCGCTCGCCGGCGCGACCCACGTCTACGTTGCGGACGTCCTCACCGGCGCGCCAATCGCCGGCGCGACCGTTCGCGTCTGGCAGCAGAAGTACGACGCCAAAATCGCCTCCCGCCTCGTGCAGACCGACACCTCGGGACTCGCGAAGATCGAGGGCATCGAGTCCGCGAGCGGCACGACCTGGGTCACCGCCGCGAAGGGCTCGCGGCAGGCGTGGCACTCGACGTACTCCTACAACTATTACAACCGCGACGAGAGGCCGGAGTGGCGCATCTACGCGTTCACCGACCGGCCGGCCTATCGTCCCGGCGAGACGGTGCAGTGGAAGATCATCGCGCGCGTCCGCGACGGCGAGCAGTGGGCGACGCCCGAGGGAAAAGCGCTCGAGTACGAGATCTACGATCCGCGCAGCGAGAAGGTCGCGAGCGGCAAGCTGACCCTCAACTCCTTCGGCAGCGCCTGGAGCGAGCTGCCGCTCACCTCCTCGATGGCCCTCGGCGAGTTCCGGATCGGCTTCAAGGATCCGGAGCGCCAGCATGAGGAGATCGGCGGGGCGATGCTCTTCCGCCTCGAGGAGTACAAGCTTCCCGAATTCAAGGTCAGCGTCTCCACCCCCGAGGAGGACGGCAAGCGCAAGCTCTATCGCCTCGGCGACACGATCGAAGCCACCATCGACGCCTCCTACTACTTCGGCGGCCCGGTGGCGAACGCCACCGTCGAGGCGGTCATCCACCAACGGCCGTTCGTTCGCTACTGGTACCCGTGGCGGCAGGAGTACAGCTGGTATTGGGATGACGACTCGCGCTCGTACGACTACGGCGATTCCATCCTCCGCACCGAGACGCTGAAGACCGATGCGAACGGCCGCGCGATCGTCCGCATCGAGACGCCGCGCGACGGCAACGACACGAGCTACCGCATCGAGGCGCGCGTCGTCGACGCCTCCCGCCGCGAGGTGCGCGGCGAAGGAACGGTGCGGGTCATGCGCCGCCGCTACTCCGTCTTCGCGACGCCGGAGCACTACCTCCACCGACCCGGCGAGCGCGTCACGGTCGATTTCAAAGCCTCGGACGCCAACGACCAGCCGGTCGAGACCGCCGGCACGGTGCGCGTCGTCCGGCGGAAGTGGAGCGAGGAAGAGCGCTTCACCGGCTACCGCGACGAGCAGATCCTCGAGACCGAGGTCAGGACCGACGCGGAAGGGAAGGCTGCGTTCACTTTCACTCCGGAGCGCACCGGCTACTACATCGTCAGCTGGACGAGCGAGGACGTCGACCCGAAGGCGCCGGCGCGTGCCCGCGATCTCGTCACCGCGGAGACCACCGTCTGGGTCACGGAGAGCAAGACCACCGACCTCGGCTACCACGCGAGCGGCCTGGAGATCATTCTCGACAAGGAGACGATGCGCGCCGGCTCGCCGTCGCCGGTCCTCATCGTCACGCCGTCCAGCGGACGGTGGGTGGTGCTGACGACGAGCGGCGACTCGCTGCTCGACACGCAGGTTCTCCATCTCGATGGCACGGCCAAGGTGGTGATGCTGCCGATCGACGACCGCCACGTGCCGAACTTCTTCGTCAGCGCATCGTCGGTGTTCGACCGCGTCTTCTCCGCCGACACCAAGCGCGCCGTCGTGCCCCCGGTCGAGCATTTCATCGACGTCGGCGTGAAGCTCGACCGCGCGCAGTACGAGCCGCGGGAGGAGGGAAAGATCACGGTCACGACGCGCGGCGTCGACGGCAAGCCGGTTGCCGCCGAGGTGGCGCTCGCGGTGACGGACGAGTCGGTGACCGCGATCCAGCAGGACATGGCCGGCGATCCCCGCCCGTTCTTCTTCGGCGACCTTCGCACGCAGATGCCGCAGCTCTCGGCGAGCGTGCAGTCGCAGCGCTACGCGCGGCTGATCGAGCGCGACGGCAAGCTCATCGATGAGGAAGAGCAGAAGCGCCGTGACGCTGCAGGAAAGAAGGATGGAGACCGCGGCTATTACGACGCGTTGCAGGCGAAGCAGGAGGGTGGGGTGGAGGGAGGCGTCGTCGGCGGCGTGATCGGTGGTGACGTCAACTACATCACCCGTTCGGCCTTGCCGGCCTCCGTTCCTCCGCCTCCGCCGGCGCCGGTCGGCGTCGCCGAGGCGATCACCGTCTCGGCCGAGGCTCCGATGCTCCAGAAATCAGCGGCGGTCGCAAATGCCGCGCGCGATGAAGCAGACCAATCGGTAGCCGTGCAGGTCCGGAGCGACTTCCGCTCCACGGCATTCTGGAAGCCCGACGTCGTCACCGGCGCCGATGGCACGGCAACGGTCACCGTCAAGTTCCCCGAGGCGCTGACGACCTGGCGCGCGACGGCGCGTGCCGTTGCGAAGGGCTCGCGCTTCGGCATGGGCGACGGCAGCGCGGCGACGAACCAGCCGCTGATGGTGCGGCTGCAGGCGCCGCGCTTCTTCGTCGCCGGCGACCGGACGACGATCTCCGCGATCCTCAACAACAACACCGGCGAGGCGATGCGCGTGACGCCGTCGCTCGAGGTCGAAGGGCTCACCCTGCGCGATGGCGCGAAGAGCGCGGTCGACGTGCCGGCGCACGGCGAGCAGCGCGTCGACTGGACGGTCCTCGCCGAGAAGCCGGGCAACGCGAAGCTCCGCGTCACCGGCCGCGCCGCCTCGCGCGGCGACTCCATGGAGAAGACGTTCACCGTTTACGAGCACGGCATCGACAAGCTCGTCGCGCGCTCCGGCAAGCTGCGCGCGGACGAGGCGCTGGTGAAGCTCGAGCTGCCGGACGCGCGCCGCGAGACGGCGATGTCCGTGCAGATCGCGCCGAGCCTCGCCGTCACCATGCTCGACGCCCTGCCGTACCTCATCGACTACCCGTACGGCTGCACCGAGCAGACGATGAGCCGCTTCCTGCCGGCCGCCATCGTCGCGCGCACGCTCGCGAAGAACGGCCTCGAGCCGCGCGACATCGAGGGGCGCGTCTTCGGCGGCATCGAGCCCACGACGCCGCAGAAAGCGAAAAACAACCTCGGCAAGCTGGACGCCATCACGACCGCCTCGATGAACCGCCTCTACGACATGCAGCACGCCGACGGCGGCTGGGGATGGTGGAAGGATGGGACGAGCGACGACTTCATGACCGGCTACGTCATCTGGGGCTTCGCCGTCGCGAAGGAAGGCGGCCTGCCGGTGAAGGACGCCGCCATCGAGCGCGCCGTGCAGTGGCTCGACACGCAGCTGCCGAAAAATGAAGGGCAGGGGCATGACGAAGCTTGGCTGCTGCACGCCGTCGCCGCCTGGCGCAAGGCCGCGAAGTCGGGCGCGCAAACGCCATCCGAGAAAAAAGCGTTCGACGACGCCTGGAAGAACCGCGAGCGGCTCACCGCGTACTCGCGCGCGCTCCTCGCGCTCGCTGCGCACGACTTCGGCGACGCCGAGCGCGCCCAGGTGTTGATCCGCAATCTCGAGGACGGCGTGAAGATCGACCGCACGCCCGACCAGTCGGTGCTCGTGAAGTCGACCGCCGGCGCCTCCGCGGCCGAGACCATGGCTACCGCGCATTGGGGAGAGGACCGCTTCTGGTGGCGCTGGTACGAGGGACCGGTGGAGACGACGGCGTTCGCGCTGCAGGCGCTGATGGCCGTCGACCCGCAGCATCGCCTCGTCGAGCCGGTGATGAACTGGCTCGTGAAAAACCGCCGCGGCGCGCAGTGGTCGAACACGCGCGATACGGCGATTTCGCTCCTGGCCCTGAACGATTACCTGCAGGCGAGCGGCGAGCTGCAGGGAGACGTCGCCTACGAGCTGTCCGTGAACGGCCGCGTCCTCGCGACGAAGACGATCAAGCCGTCGGAAGTGCTGCGCGCACCGAGCCGCTTCGCCGTCGACGCGGAGCTGGTCCGCAGCGGCGCGAACGAGATCCGCATCCGCCGCACCCGCGGTACCTCCCCTCTCTACTTCGCAGCCGAGGCACGCTTCGTCTCGCTCGAGGAACCGGTGAAGGCGGCGGGCAACGAGCTGTTCGTCCGCCGCGACTACTACCGCCTCGCGCCGAAGGCCACGCTCCTCAAGGGCGTGGTCTACGAGAAACAGCCGCTCGACGACGGCGGCAAGGTCGTGAGCGGCGACCGGGTCGAGGTCGTCCTCACCATCGAGACGAAGAACGACTACGACTACCTGCTGTTCGAAGACCTCAAGCCGGCCGGCCTCGAGGCGGTCGCGCTGCAGAGCGGCGAGCCGCTGTACGCGAGCGAGATCCGCGCGACCAGTGTGCTTCGCAAGACCGCGCCGGGCGTTCGCCGCGCGCCGGAGGCCGATCGCACCGGGCGGAGCGCATGGGTGTATCAGGAGCTGCGCGACCGCAAGGTGGCGCTGTTCATCGATCACCTGCCGCAAGGGACGTGGGAGATCCGCTACACCTTGCGCGCCGAGGTGCCGGGCGCGTTCCACGCGCTGCCGCTGCTCGGCCACGCGATGTACGTGCCGGAGATTCGCGCGAACGGGGATGAGGTGCGGATCGAGGTGACGGAGTGACCCTCACCCAGCGCTTCGCAGCGTAGGGTGGGTGGCCCTTCTCCCGCTTGCGGGAGAAGGTGGCGCGAAGCGCCGGATGAGGGCGCTACTTCTTCTTCGCCGTCTCCTTCTTCGGCGCCTCGATGACCATCGAGCTCTCCTGCTCGTTGGCCATCGCCACCTTGATCTCCGGCTGCTTTGCCAGCTCGCCGAGGAACTTGCTGTCCGCGCGGATGGCGAACGCGCCGAGGTTGCTGAAGACGTTCATCTGCTCCGGCCCGTAGCCGAGCTGCTTCGTCACGCGCTCCACGGCCTGCGCCACGAGTCGCTTCGTCTCCTCGGGCTCGGCGACGACGGCGGCCGCCGGCGGTTGAAGGGTGAACACCGCTTCCACCGAGTCGGCGGCCGCTTTCAGCCGCGTTGCGAGCTTGGGGTCGATCCGTTTCCGTGGCATCGCACGGATCTTATTTCTTCGACGACTTCTTCGCCGTCGATTTCTTCGACGCTGCCGCGCCCGCTTTCTTCTTCGTCGGTACCGGCTTTCCTTTCGGTTTGCCGGTTGGGAACTTCGTTCCCGTCAGATGCTCATACGCAACCATCCCGTCCGGGAAGCCGCGGTTCGCCCGATCCTCGGCCATGTTCGGGCCGCGCTTGCAGGCCTTGAAGATCGCGGCCTCGACCTCGTTCGCCGTCGCGTTCGGCGCGGCCTGCATCAGCAGCGCCGCCAGGCCGGCGATGTGCGGCGTCGCCATCGACGTGCCGTCCATCTCCTTGTACTTGCCGCCCGGCGTCGACGACACGATCGCCACGCCCGGGCCGACCAGGTCGGGGACGAGCGCGTCGTCCGTGCGCGCGAACTTCTGGCTCGAAGAGAAGTTCGCGATGAGGCGCTGCTCGTCCGCGGCGCCGACGGAGACGACGTTCGGGTAGTTGCCCGGCGAGCGGCTCGTGCCCGGCCCCTCGTTGCCGACGGCGATCACCGGCAGGACGTTCTTCGAACGGAGGATCTCGATGATGGGGATGAAGTTGTTCCACCAGCCGCGGAAGCCGAGGGACATGGAGAGGATGCGGATCCCTTTGCCGAGGGCCCAATCCATGCCGCCGAGGACCCGCGCGACGACGTTGCCGCCTTCGATGACGAGCGCCGAGACGAGGTCCGCCTCCGGCGCGACGCCGATGTTCCTCCCTTTCACCGGCCGCCCGGCGATCGTGCCGGCGGTATGCGAGCCGTGCTCGCCGGTGTCGTGCGGTGCCGGCGACGGGTTCGTCAGCGTACCGAGGGTGTCGAACTCGGCGAAGTCGGCGATGGCCGCCTTGAGCGCGGGGTGCTTGCCGTCGACGCCGGTGTCGAGATGGCCGACGCGGATTCCCCTCCCCTTCACTCCCTGGTCCCAGAACTGCGGCGCCTTGAGCGCCTTGAGGCCCCAGGTGACGGTTTCCTTGAGCGTTGCGGCGGCGACGCGCTCCGGCCAGATCGGGCTGATCGGCGGCGCGCCGGTGACCTGCGCCACGCGATCGTCGTTGGAGAGCGAGGCCAGGCCCGTCTGGTCCACCGTGCCGAGCAGCACGCCGAGATTCGGGTAGTAGCGGACGGGAGGCGGCGCCTTCCTCCGGTCCTTGAGCGGCTTCGACGTCGCCACGCCGGCCGCCGCGGCAACTTCGCCGAACATGGAGGCGTCGCGCAGCCCCGAGCCGGCGATCTGGCTGTTGAGACTGAGCGCGGACGAGACGAAACATGAGGCCAGGCTCGGGCGGCTGTCGGCGACCGCCGCCATGGCGGCGACTCCCGCGCCGGACCGCGCTCCGCTGACCGTCTCGATTCCGGCCGCAGCCCCTTGCGACTTCAGAATGACGATGACCTGAGCCACTCCTCGGGCTTCCAGTTCCTGCTCGATCAATGACGACATGCGCTTCTCCTTACTCTCATGGAGGGACGCCGGCCCTCGCTTTCCCTACCTTGGCGTCGCGGTCATTTCTGCTTCGTCTTCTGCGGCGCATGGATCGGCCGTTCCCGGCTCAACCGCCTCTGCGGCTCGCGGACTTCGACGATTCGCCGCCGGCGAATGTCGACGCGGTACTGCCTGCCGGCTTGATGATGAAACTCGGCGCGTGTGACGTGCAGGGGCCGAAGCTCCGCCGTGTCGTGGTGCCGGCGCGCCGTTTCGATGGCGAGACGTTCGACGTCCTCACGGGAGGGAACGCGAGCGCCGGGAAGCACCGATACGCGATGGAAGTGGAGGATGCGCCCGTCCGTGGGGTTGTAGAGGACACACATGGCTTCGGACACCGGTTCCTCTGTTTGCTCGCGACGATTCAATGAGAAAAACATGCTCTCTCTCTCTTTCCTCTTACTCGAAGAAGTTCACCACGCCGCGCGCGAGCGAGTCGACGCTGCCCGTAGCGAACACGGTGAACGTCACGGACGTGACGTTGAAGCGGCCGATGAAGCTCGGCAGATCCGGGAAGGTCTGCGGCTGCCCGTCGATGTCCATCTGGCTGATGTAGTAGTACGCGCCGTTGATGGTTCCGATCGTCGGGAACTCCATCGTCCCGGTGTCGGTCACGAACAGCTGCGTCATGGCGATCTCCGCGACGACGGTCGATGGCGCGCAGAAGACCGTCTCGCTGAAACTCGCGTCGTCGGCCGTCCCCAGGCCGGTCACTCCGAACTCCACTCCCCAGATTGCCTCTAATGCCATGCGTCTCCTCCAAGTTACGGGTGCCCGAAGCGGGCACTTCTTGGCTCGGTAGTGTCGGCGCCGCGCGGATCGTTTCACCCGGAACGGGATTCGCTACGATGAGCGCCATGTTCCCCTTCGTCGCGGGCGACTCCTTCCGCAGACGGCGCCGCCGCGAGAAATACGCGCGCGACGACATGCCGCCGCCCGGACCTCTGGCCGAGGTCCTCGCCCTCTGGATGCTCATCACCGCCGGCGGCATGCTCGCCGCGCTCGCCTTCGGCGGCATGTACCTGATGCTCGTCCTGCGCTACCCGCTGGGCCGCTTCGCGGGACTCGTGATCGTGCTGATGCTCGTGCTCTCGGTGGCGTGCTTCTGGTTGACGTACGTTTTCTGGCACCGACTGACGAGGTGAAATCAGAAATCAGAAATCAGAAAGCAGAAAGCAGAAAGCAGAAATCAGAAGGCAGAAGGCAGAAGGCAGAAGTGCTTCGCTTTGCCCAAGGTCTAGGCTCTCGCGCAGTTCACTTCTGCCTTCTGCCTTCTGCTTTCTGCCTTCTTACAGCGGCGGCCGAGGGCTCGAGGCGCCGGCCTCGGGCGCGGCCGGTTGCGCGAAAGGCAGAAGTGCTTCGCTTTGCCCAAGGTTTGGGCTCTCGCGCAGTTCACTTCTGCCTTCTGCCTTCTGCTTTCTGCCTTCTTACAGCGGCGGCCGAGGGCTCGAGGCGCCGGGCTCGGGCGCGGCTGGTTGCGCGAGAGGCAGAAAGTGCTTCGCTTTGCCCAAGGTTTGGGCTCTCGCGCAAACCATTTCTGCTTTCTGCTTTCTGGTTTATCTCACGAGCATCGTTGCCAGACTCAGAAACAACCCCATGCTCGCCACGTCCGTCGCCGTGGTCAGGAAGATGCTCGAGGCCGTGGCGGGATCGGCGCCGAGGCGGCGCAGGGTGAGCGGAATGAGCGCGCCGGCGATGCCGCTCACGATGCAGCTGCCGATCATCGAGCAGAAGACGATCACCGAGAGCATGACCGCGGCGGGGTGCGACTGGAGGCGGGCGGCGATGTACATGCCGAGGGCGGCGGTGAGGCCGACCAGGGCGCCGTTGAGGAGGCCCAGCAGCGCCTCCTTGAGCACGAGCGCGCGCTCGCGGCCCGGCTGCAGCTCGCCGAGGGTCATGCCCCGGAGCGCGACGGCGAGCGCTTGGCAGCCGGTGTTGCCGGACTGCCCGGCGAGCACCGGGAGAAACGCCGCCAGGATCACGATGCGGTCGATCGTCCCCTGGAACAGGCCGACGACGGCGGCGGCGATGAACGCCGTGAGCAGATTGAGCTGCAGCCAGGGGTGGCGGAAGCGGAGGCTGCGCGTCCACGGCGTGGTCAGGCGCTCTTCCTTGTCGACGCCGACCATCCGGCCGGCCTGCGCGCTGATCTCGTACGCCTGCTCTTCGAACATCGCCTGGCCGCGCACCTGGCCGATGAGCGTGCCGTCGGCCTCGCACACCGGATAAACCGGGAAGTGTCGCCGCACCACGAGCTTCATCGCCTCGGGCAGCTCCATCTCCGGCGTCAGGAAGAACGGGTTGCGCAGCATCACGCCGTCGAGACGCTCCTCGCGGCCGGAGAGGAGCAGATCGCGCATGGTGATGATGCCGGTGAGCTGGCCGCGCTCGTCGACGATGAAGGCATACGTGACGATCGTCGTCTTGGCCAGCTCGCGCACGGCCTCGATCGTGTCGGCGATGGTCTGGTCGCCGCGGAAGACGGCCGTCGGCGGCTCCATCAGCCGGCCGATCGAGTCTTCCGGATAGCGGTCGTTGCGCAGCCACTGCGCGCGCTGCTGCGGCGATGCGGCGGCGAGAATCGCGCCGCGCCCATCGGCCGGCAGCTCGTCGAGGATGTCCTGCGCGACGGCCGGATTCAGCGACTGCAGGACGTCGACGACCAGCGCCGGCGGCTCATGCGCCAGCATCCGCGCTGCATCCAGCGGACTCCGCCGCTGCACTTCCTGTGCGAGCTTCTCGGCAACCGCGATCGTGCTCAATGGCGTTCCTCCGCGGAGCAGTTTGCCACGGGGGACGGGTTGCCAGGTTGCTAAGACCTCAGCGGCCCTCATCCGGCCTTCGGCCACCTTCTCCCGCAAGCGGGAGAAGGGCAAGTTGGGGCGGTGGCCCCTCTCCCGCTTGCGGGAGAGGGTGGCGCGTAGCGCCGGGTGAGGGCGTTGCCGGGTTGCGAGGTGCCGGGCTGCCTTTACCCGGCAACCCAGCAACTCAGTAACCCAGCAACCTCGCGTCTACTGAACGTTCAACGCAAAATCATCCACCACGAACGAAGTCTGCAGCGTCGTGTCCTCGGCGCCGACCAGGTACACCTGGATCGTCTGCCCCTTGTAGGTCAGGACGTTGAACGACTTCTGGGAGAAGCCGGTGGCGGCGTTCGCGTTGGAGTACGTCGCGAGCGTCGCGAGCACCGTGCCGCTCGTGTTGCGGATCTGGACTTTGAGCGTGTCGTACGCCGTCGTTCCGCTCTCGGCGGTGTCGATGTGCAGCCAGAACGAGAGCGTGGCCGAAGTCGCGGTCGAGGGGATGGTCACCGTCTGCGACAGCGTGTCGGTGTGGGTCGAGCCGTAGCCGTCCATCCACGCCTTCCACGAGCCGCTGTGGGCCGCCTCGCCGGTGGAGTTGTCGATGACGCCGGTGGAGGCGCTCCAGGGGGAGGCCGTGCCGGTCTCGAAGCCCGGATTGCCGAGCAGCTGCTGCGGCGTGCTGCCGTTCGAGACGGTGACCGTCACGTTCGACGACTGGCCGACATTGCCCGCGGCGTCGTAGGCCTTGGCGACGATCGTGTGCGCGCTGTTGGCGAACGTCGTCGTGTTCCAGCTCCAGGAGTAGGGAGAGGCCGTGTCGGTGGAGCGGATCGCGCCGTCGACGTAGAACTCGACCTTCGTCACGCCGACGTTGTCCGAGGCGGTGGCGTTGATCGCGACCGTGCCGCTCACCGTCGCGCCGTTCGCCGGCGCGGTGACGGAGACCGTGGGCTTGGTGACGTCGCCGCCACCGCCGCCACCCGAGCCGTTGGCGAGCCAGGCGACGGAGTTCGCGAGAATGAGGCCGTTGTCCCAGGCCGGGTCGTTGTAGCCGAGATAGGTCGTGTGGCTGCAGCCGTTCGTCGCGTCTTCGGCGGTCGAGGAGTCGCCGACGGCGGCCACGCGGCCGGAGCCGTAGGTCGAGGTGGCGAACGTCACGAGCGAGGTCGAGCCGGCCGTCGCCGTCGACTTCCAGATGTGGCCCTTGGCGGCGCCGCTGATGGTCATCGTCGTCGAGCCGAACAGGCCGAGGCCGCGGCCCGACTGCGGGATGCCGAACGCGCCGGTCCAGATGATCGGCGAGGTCGTGTCCGTGGTGTAGTTCGCGTCCGGATGATCGTCGAACCAGCCGGCGGTCTTGTCGGCCGAGTTGGCGTTGAAGACGATGCCGAAGACGCTCGGGGTGCCCATCAGCTCGTTGAAGATCTCCGGCGCGTCCCAGCCGTCGTTGTTGCGATCGGCGCCGGCGTGGTCGGCGATGAGAAGCAGCCCGCCGCCGTTCTGGACGAACGAGCGGACGGCCGTGATCTCCGCCGCCGTGTAGCGGGTGTTCGGCTCGGGCAGCACGAGCACGTTGTAGTTGGCGAGGTCCTGAGCGTTGGTCGCGTCGCCGTACGTCAGGCGCGCGCCCGTCGGCAGGCTCTCGACGTGGAAGCCCTTCTTCACCAGGTCGACGCCCATCGCCGAGAACGCGCCCGACCAATAGGTCTCGGCGGTCGACGACGTGATGCCGGCCTGGTCGGGGGTCGGATAGCGCTGGGCGACGCCGCACGAGTCTTCATCCAGCGTCCAGTCGGCATTGCCCGCCGTCTGCGCGTGCATGGCGTCGAACAGAATGCTTTTCTGCTGCGCCACCGCGGCCGTGGAAACCAGGAGCATCGCCAGGAAGAGGGTCACCGTGGGAAACCGATGGTTCATGAGTCCTCCGTCAGATGTTGATGGGACGCGCGCCGCCTGGACGCGCAGGTGGTCGGTTCTTGAGCCAACGTTCGGGGATTGACCCGCCGAATGCTCGCTTCTTGACCAGAAATGCCGGGGAAAAGGGGCTTGAGGCTCCGGGAAATGCAGGGTAGTTGCCAGGGCGCGCGCGCGAAGCGCGCCCTATGTCAAAATCCCGCGCCTCATGACTCTCCGCTACACCGGCTCCGCCGTCACCGATCCCGATTCCGTCCGCGCCTTCGTCGCGGGCGCCGCGCCGCGCGCCGACTTCCGCCGCATCCTGATGGTCGACCCGGCCCACTTCCAGGTCCTGCACGTCCTCAACCCGCACATGGAAGGGATGATCGGCAGCGTCGACGCCGCGGAAGCGCGCGCGGAGTGGAGCGCGATTCGCGACACCTACCTCGAGCTCGGGTTCGGCGTGACCGTCGTCCAGGGGAAGGAGGAGTTCCCGGACCTCGTCTTCGTCGCGAACCAGCTCCTGCCGTATGTCGACGGCAATGGCCATCCCGCGCTCGTCCTCTCCCACATGGCCAAGCTCGAGCGGCAGGGAGAGGTGCCGTACCTCGCCGAGTCGATCCGGGCGTTCGGCCTCGAAGGCCATCCGCTGCGCACCGTCCTGCCGCTGGAGGGAACCGGCGACGCGATCTGGCATCCGGGGAAGAACCTGATCTGGGGCGGCCACGGCTTCCGCACGGACGAGTCGGCGTGGGAAGAGGTCGCGGAGATCACCGGCGCGCGGGTGATCCCGCTCGCGCTCACCGACGACCGGATGTACCACCTCGACGTCGCGCTGATGGCGATCGACGAGACGACCGCTTTCTCCTTCCGCGGCGCGTTCGACGACGAGTCGTGGGCGCGCCTGGAGGCCGGCTTCCCGCGCCTCATCGAAGTCGACGCCGACGAGGCGATTCAGGGCTTCGCGCTCAACGGCCACTCGCCGGACGGGAAGAATCTGCTGCTTCCCGCCGGGAACCCATCGACCAGGCGCCAGGCCGAGGAGCTCGGGCTGACCGTGCACGAGCTCTCCACCCGCGAGTTCCAGAAGGCCGGCGGCTCGATCTTCTGCCTCAAGAACGTCCTCCCCTGAGTCCGCCACGGCGGTGCCAAACCGGGCCGGGCCCGTTCCCACGGCCGCCTCTCTCGTGTAACGTACGCCCTACACCAAAACCACCCGGGAGACCGCCATGAGCAACCTCTGGAAAGGCGCAGGCGTGCTGGTCGCGCTCGTGTCCCTGTCGATCTTCATTCTCACCAGCGTCATCCTCGATCTGCTCGGCGGCAAGGGCTACTACGACAACCACAGCTGGGCGCCGCTGGCCGCCGGCGCGATCGGCGCCGGCATCCTCTGGTTCATCGGCGACCTCGGCAACGCCGACGAAGACGAGACCGTCCACTCGTTCCTCATGATCCCGATGCAGTACTGGGCCATCCCGCTGCTCATCGGCGCGGTGGTCATCGCCGCGCTCGGCGGACCGAAGCCGGCCAAGGTCGTGGCCTCGGCTGAGACGAAGCGCTCCGACACGCTCGAGCGCGCGCTCGCCTCGCCGGAGGCGACGTCGACCCACTATCCCGAGACGCGCGCCGAGGCGATGCAGGCTTCGGCCGCGCCGGCCGCGGCCCCGGTGCAGGCGCCGGTCGTCGAGACGCCGGCCGCGCCGGTTGCCGACTCGCTCGTCAGCGACGCGCCGAAGATCGCCAAGGTCTGGGCCGACAACCGGACGAAGTTCTATTACACGGAAGAGTGCGCCGGCCGTCCGGACACGGCGTACCAGATGGCGAAGAGCCTTGCGGTGCGGCAGGGGTATAGGCTCGCGCCGGGGTGCCAGTGAAAGGGTTGCTGAGGAAAGGTTGCCAGGTTGCCTCGCTTCGCTGGTTGCCAGGTTGCCAGCAGCCCGGCAACCACGTCATTCCGGCTCGATCGTCGCCTTCAAAGCCAACGCGCCATTCTTGATCTCGAGAATCACCAGCTTCTTCCCGGTCGGATTGCGATCCGGGCCGAGCGTGATCGAGCCGGTCACGCCGGGGAAGCCCTTCGTCGCGGCGATCTGCTCGCGGATCGACGGGCCGTCGAGGCGCGGGGCGCGGTTCATCGCATCGGCCAGGACGCGGGTCGCGTCGTAGCCGAGCGCCGCCAGCGAGTCCGGCTTCGCGCCGAAGCGCTCCGCGTACTTGCGGACGAACTCCCGCACGACCGGCGCGGGATCGTCGACGAAATAGTGGTTCGAGTAGAAGCAGCCCTCGAGCGACTTCCCGCCGATCTCGAATAGCTTCGGCGATTCCCAGCCGTCGCCGCCGACAAGCGGCACGGTGATGCCGAGGTCGCGGGCCTGGACGGCGATCTGACCGACGTCGTTGTAGTAGCCGGGAACGTAGAGGATCTCGGGATTCGTGGCCCGGATGGCCGTCAGCTGGGAGCGGAAGTCGCTGTCGCCCTTCGCGTAGCTCTGGCGCGCGACCATCGTTCCGCCGGCCGCGGTGAAGGTCTCGGCGAAGGCGTCGCCGAGGCCGCGGGAGTAGTCGCTGCGCGTGTCGGTGAGGAGCGCGACGCGCGCGACGCCGAGCTTTTCCCGGACGTACTTCGCCATCAGCGGCCCCTGGTAGGTGTCGATGAAGCACATCCGGAAGATGTAGTCGCCGGCGCGCGTGACGGAGGGGTGCGTCGACGACGGCGTGATCATCGGTACCTTGTTCGACTGGCACATCGGCGCCGCGGCGAGCGAATTCGATGACGCGACCTCGCCGATGACGGCGAGGACCTGGTCCTGCGAGATGAGCTTCGTCACCGCGCTCGCCGCCTCCTCGGCCTTCGACTGGTCGTCCTCCGAGATCGCCCGCAGCTTCCGGCCGTGCACGCCGCCCGCGGCATTGATCTCGTCGAGGGCCATCGTCAGCCCGTTGTGCGTCGACACCCCAAACGTCGCCTCGGAGCCGGTCATCGACCCGTACTCCCCGATGACGATCTCCCCGTTGCTGGTCGTCTGCGTGCCATGCGTGCCCTCGGGCTGCGGACAGGCGGCGAGTGCGAGTGCTGCGGCGGTTGCGATGAGGATGCGGTTCATGGCGCAATCGAGCGTACGGCGTGCGTGATCGCGCGGGTACGAGTGGAGTGGCGAGCGGTGCGCGGGTGGGGTGGGGGCAGGGTTGCCGGGTTGCCAGTTGCCAGTTGCCGCAGACGTCAATTTGCCCGATGTCCGCTGAAGTCGCATCGTCTCAAATACGCGGCGATGCGACTCCAGTCGGATCGTGGCCCATCCGAGCCGGCCGCAACTGGCAACCGGCAACCGGCAACCCTCAGAAACTCACTCCTTCCTCTCCGCCACGCTCCTCACCACCACCCGCCCATCCCTCCCAACATCCAACGCTCGGCCATCCACCACAACCCTCCACACCGGGAAGTACGGCGCGCCGGGCTCGGAGACGAGCGCGGTCCGCACATCCGTCGCCGAGCGCCGGGCGAGGAAGCGGAGGGCGAGCGACTGTGCTTCCTGCTCGGTCGGAAGCGTGCGCGCTCCGTAGCGGCCGGCTTCGAGGAAGAGGCCGTCGTAGGCGTTGATGAGCACCGCCGTCGTCGCCGGCTTGCCGGGCGCGGCGAAGGGCACGAGGTAGTAGCCGCCGAAGTCGCGGTTGATGAGCAGCGGCGTCTGCGGCTGCATCCGCCGGAGCTCGCCCACGAACTTCACGCCGCGCACGCCGGGGTTGCGGGCCCAGTCGCGGGCCAGCGCCACGGCGCGCTCGGGAGCGATGATCGCGCCCGACATCCGGCGCGCCGGAGCGACCGCTCTGCCGCTGCCTTTCGGCGGCTCGATCACGGCGACGAACTTGCCGTTGTACGCGCTGCCGGCGATCGAGACCGCCTCGAGCTCGCTGTACCACTGCGTGCCGCTCAGCGTCCGCTCGACCGGCGGATCGCCGAACGCCTCCGGCTGGTCGAGAATGACGACGAGCTGCAGGTTGACCGTCGCATTCGCCACCGGATCGACGTCCGTGCCGACGCCGCGCACGGTCACCCAATGCTCGCGATGCGAAGGCACCGCCGGATGGTGCGGCGGATCGTTGCCGAGCAGCAGCGCCACCGGGTAGTTGTTCGTCCGCATCCAGCGGGCGACGGAGTGCATGAGGCTCTCCTCCGACGGATCGGCGAAGATCGCCCAGTGGCCACCTGCCGGCACCGGGCAGAGCGCCGTCATGGCGTCGCGCAAACCGGCCGGGTCGGTGTCCCACGCACCCTCGATCTTGTGACTCTGGATCGAGGCCCAGACGTCGGCCTGGGCGATCGAGCAGGGCGACGACGGGTACGCGCCGATGACCATCTGTCCCGTGGCCGCCCCACACCAGGTGAGCGCCTCCTCGGAATGGCCGGCCACCGGCACGTACGTCGTCTCGCAGCGCGCGGTGAGAAGCGCGGCGAGGAAAAGTGCGAGTGCGAAGAGCGAGCGTTTCATGGCACGTTCTCCGGGCAGCTCGGCGCGCTGTTGTTGTTGATCGTGATCGACTGGTGCGACTGACCGCTGAGCAGGTTGTAGTAGCCGTTGGTCGTGCGCTTCCGCGCGCTGACGATGAACGTGTGCGCGCAGTTGCAGGTGGCCGGCCAGCCGGCCATCGGTCCGCGCACGTTCTGCACGCCGCGCCAGAGGTGCAGGCCGTCGGCGTTGCGATGGGCGGCGTAGCTCTCGGCCGGGATGACCGTGTCGGACCTGTTGTCGCCGAAGAGGACGCCGACGCCGTAATCGAGCAGATGGCCGTTGGGGTCGTGAGCGGTGAAGCGGACGTCGTAGCGCGGCGAAGGGCTGGCCGGCGAGCTGACGATCTCGCAGGCCCGGACGGCATCGGCCTCGCTGAGAGGAATGACGTGCTTGTAGATCTTCAGGATGTCGACCTCGGGCTGCGTGTTGTCGATGCGCAGCGCGAGGGTGTTGTTGGCCGCGGTCAGCAGCGGAGTCTTGTCCTCCCAGGTCGTGCCGGAGAGCTTCCAGATCTCGACCGTGAAGGTGTAGAGGCCGTTGACGCCGCTCGGCCACTGGAGCATGAGGAACGGCGGCGACCAGCGCGGGATCAGCGTGGCCGAGGCATACTCGGGCGGGATCTCGTAGCGGTCGTCGCCGGGGACCGGTGCGATCGGCCGCGGCGAGGTGTGGTTCGTCGCCGGATCGTAGTAGTCGACGTTGAAGCTGAGCGCGACCGGCATCGGCGGACCGCCGTCGCGCGAGACCTTGACGCGGTAGTGCGTCGCGCCGAGCGCGTGGAAGTTCGCCAGGTTCCCGAAGATGTTCAGCGTGCCGCCGAACGGCGCGTCGTCGACGTTGATGAGCGAGGTGCTGGCCGTCGCATAGCCGTCCGCCGAGATGTCGTTGTACGGCACGAGACCGACGGCGATGAAGACCTGGTCCGCCGGCGGCAGCGTATCGGCGCCGACGCGGACGACCTTCGAGTCCGTGGCGACGTAGGCCGCGCCGCGGAAGAGATCGACGGCGACCGCCGATGGACGGAACGGCAGCGCGCTGATCGCGCTGAGGTTCGCGCCGGTCGGGACGTCGATGCGGCGGACGTCGTTCGCCGGGTCGCGCTGGACGAGATAGAGCGCGTTCTGGGCGGGATCGGTCCAGGTCAGATAGAAGGGACTCGTCAGCCCCGTGACGACGTTGCGGATGCGCGTGCCGGTGGCGACGTCGATCTCCGCGAGACGCGGCGGCGTTCCCTCGGTGACGTAGGCACGGGTGCGGTCGGACGTCAGCGCCAGGCCGACCGGGTGGCCGAGACCGCTGATGACGGTCGTCTTCGAGCCGGTGACGAGGTCGATCTTCCAGAGGCGGCCGCCGTCGAACGCGGCGACGTAGGCGGTGTTGGCCGGGATGTCGAGCGCGATCTGGTGCGGGGCCTCGAGGTTGAAGGTGATGAGGGTCATCGTGCTGGCGAGGACATCGATCCGCCACAGCGCGCCGGACGAGGTGCCGGGCCCTTCGCGCGTCGTCACGTAGGCGTGGTTGTGAGCGAGATCGAGCGCGACGTCCTGCGGATGGGAGAGGCCGGTGATGACGGTCTCCACCGTGCACGTCGGCGGCGCCGGCGCGATGGTGTCGCAGCCCGGCGCGAGCAGGATCCGCTTGAGCGCGCCCGCATTCCAGTCGACGAAGTAGACGGCGTTGCCGCTCGGGTCGGCGGCGATGCCGATCGCGCCGGTCAGGCCCGTGGCCAGATCGGTGTTGGCTGCGCCGGCCGGCCAGGCCAGCGCGGCCGTCAGAACGGATAAGACGAAAAGAGTCCTTCGAAACAGGGATCTGCGCATGATTTGCCTCCTCCTGCCGTCCGGTTCGGACGGCGTCCGCGAGGCCGCTCATGGACGCGAGCACGGCACCACTCGTGAGCGGTCGTCGAAGGAGTAGTGAGGGGAGGGACCAGACCGTTTCGTCTGCTACGCTGCGGCACCTCATGAGCCGCCGTCTTCTGATGATCGCCAGCGCCCTTTTCATGGCCGCGACCGGCGTCGCCGCGACGTTCGCCCCGCACGAGCTTCTGCGCGCCGCCGGCGCCTCCGGCCCCGTGCTCCTCCCGCTCGCGATCCAGCTCCTCGGCGCGCTCTATCTCGGCTTCGCCATCCTGAACTGGACGGCTCGCGAGAGCCTCCTCGGCGGCATCTACCAGCGCCCGGTCGTCCTGGGCAACTTCCTGCACTTCCTCGCCGGCGCGCTGGCGCTCATCAAGGGAAGCCCGGCGACTGCGCCGCTGATCGCGTTCGCGGCGGTGTATGCGCTGCTGGCGATCGGATTTGCGTTCGTGCTCTTCACGAGCCCCGTGGCACCGAAGTGAATCGACGGGAGGTATCGCGAGAATCGACCCTCGCGATTCGCACGGCAGCTTCCCCGATTCGCGAATCGCGGCCGACCGTTCCGCGCGGGGAGCTTCGCGAGTCGCGAATCAGGCCCCGTCGTCGTTCACGGTAAACGTCGCGATTCGAACGATATCCCGTGTCGATTCTCGCGATCCCGTTCGGGTCGTGCGCGAAGACGCTCTCACCGTTCACGACGAGCTTTTGGTCACGGGCGACGACGGGCTGGTTGTTCGCAACGACGTTGTGGTCTCTCGCAACCAGGTTGTGGTTGTTCGCAACCGGGTTGTGGTTGTTCGCGACGAGGTTCGTCGACTCTTCGAACGCCCGTCTACCTGATGGAGAAATGGCGACGGAAACGAACCGTTGGTGGCGCCTGAACAACCAGCTACGGATATTTGTCAGCGCTAAACGCGCTGCCGCCGTTCCGCGGACCTAAAATAGAAGAGTGCGAGATCGAAAGGAACCGCTGCTGAAGGCAAACGGCTACGTCTACAACTTCGATCGCATGGCGTACGTCAACCGTGTGGCGAAGAAGGCATTCAGCGTTGAATGGGTCGAGGAACATACCGAAGACGACTTGCGACGCGCGCTCGACGATCCGGAGAACGACGAGTGGCAGTTGTATCTGACTGCTCGTCCATCTCAGTCCGTACTCGACGCTTTCCTCGCTGAAGTGAATGGATAGCAGCCGATCAGTCGAGGACCGTCTCCGCGAGGAGTATTTCGACCTTCTGCCGGAGGTCCGGCGCACTCTTCTGCAGACCGAGACCCGCGTTCGAGGTCTCCTCCTCGACGTCTCGTTGAGCTTGGAACGCTACGAGCGACTGTTGATCACCGCGCGGATCAAGGAATGCGATAGCGCGATCAACGCGCTGCGGCGCCGTCAGCTGCTCAGACTGTTCGACCAGGAGCGGACCGACGGATATTCTCTGACCTCGCTGCGAGATCTGGCCGCGGTTCGCGTGCTGGCGTTTCCTCAGCACGTCATGAACGATGCGCACGCGGCTTTGCGGCCGGTGCTCGCGGACTGGACCGCCGACCCCATTCCTGACGAGGTAAGCGACTCGCCGCTGGCTCACAAGTACTACGGAACGTGGGCCCAGGAGTCGGTAATTACGGCCGAAGTGCAGATCGTGCCCCTTCTCATCGGCTTGTTCTGGGAAGTCGAGCACGCCGCGATCTACAAGCCGACTCCGAATCTTCGAGGCATCGTGCGCTCGACGGCCGTCCTGCAACGCCGCACCGAGGTGCTGGCGGCACTGCGCGGCTTCGAGGTGGAGTTTGCGGCGGCAGTGAGCGGAGCCAGCATCTAAACCGAGCATCGCGTAGCCCACCATCGGCTCGTCTCCCACGGATGAGCGCACCCCCAAACCGCGCTCATCCGTGGCCCGGAACCTGCATCCCACCACCCGAGACTCGGCAGAGCCGCCGTCCCCGGCGGCTGGTCCGGCCTGTACCAAACAACCAATCCAAAACCCTCGAGAGGGAGAGAGCGCGCGATGACGACGGGAATCGGCGTGGACAAGGCTTCGGAGCTCATTTCGAAGGACTTCGAGAAGTTGTTGATGCGGACGCTCGCGGCGATGAAGAAGGGGGACTTCCGCGTCCGCATGCCGGTCGAGTTCACCGGCACGCAAGGGAAGATCGCCGACACGCTCAACGACATCCTGGAGCTGAACGAGCGGACGTCGAGCGAGATCGAGCGGATCTCGACCGTCGTCGGCAAGGAAGGAAAGCTCAACCAGCGCGCGCAGGTGCCCGCCGCGGGCGGTGCCTGGGGCGTCATCGCCGAGTCCGTGAACTCGCTCATCACCGACCTCGTCCAGCCGACGAACGAGATCGCGCGCGTGATCGGCGCCGTCGCCAAGGGCGACCTCACCCGCACGATGGCCACCGAGTTCGACGGCCGTCCGCTGCGCGGCGAGTTCCTCCGCACCGCCAAGACCGTCAACACGATGGTCGATCAGCTCGGCTCCTTCGCCTCGGAAGTCACGCGCGTCGCGCGCGAGGTCGGCACGGACGGCAAGCTCGGCGGCCAGGCCGAGGTCAAGGGCGTCGCCGGCACCTGGAAGGACCTCACCGACTCGGTGAACATGATGGCCTCCAACCTGACGGCGCAGGTGCGCAACATCGCCGAAGTCACGACCTCCGTCGCGAACGGCGACCTCTCGAAGAAGATCACCGTCGAGGTCCGCGGCGAGATCCTGGAGCTGAAGAACACGATCAACACGATGGTGGACCAGCTCCGCTCGTTCGCCTCGGAAGTCACGCGCGTGGCGCGCGAGGTCGGCACGGAAGGGAAGCTCGGCGGCCAGGCCGACGTCCAGGGCGTCAGCGGCACGTGGAAGGACCTCACCGACTCGGTCAACTACATGGCCGCGAACCTCACGAACCAGGTGCGCAACATCGCCCAGGTGACGACGGCTGTCGCGAACGGCGATCTCTCGAAGCAGATCACGGTCGACGCGCGCGGCGAGATCCTCGAGCTCAAGGAAACGATCAACACGATGGTGGACCAGCTCCGCTCGTTCGCCTCGGAAGTCACGCGCGTGGCGCGCGAGGTCGGCACGGAAGGGAAGCTCGGCGGCCAGGCCGACGTCCAGGGCGTCAGCGGCACGTGGAAGGACCTCACCGACTCGGTCAACTACATGGCCGCGAACCTCACGAACCAGGTGCGCAACATCGCCCAGGTGACGACGGCTGTCGCGAACGGCGATCTCTCGAAGCAGATCACGGTCGACGCGCGCGGCGAGATCCTCGAGCTCAAGGAAACGATCAACACGATGGTGGACCAGCTCCGCTCGTTCGCCTCGGAAGTCACGCGCGTCGCGCGCGAGGTCGGCACGGAAGGGAAGCTCGGCGGCCAGGCCGAGGTGCGCGGCGTCAGCGGCACGTGGAAGGACCTGACGGACTCGGTCAACTACATGGCCGCGAACCTCACCTCGCAGGTGCGCAACATCGCCGAGGTGACGACGGCTGTCGCGAACGGCGACCTGTCGAAGAAGATCACCGCCGAGGCGCTCGGCGAGATCCTGGAGCTGAAGAACACGATCAACACGATGGTGGACCAGCTCCGCTCCTTCGCCTCGGAAGTCACGCGCGTGGCGCGCGAGGTCGGCACGGAAGGACGGCTCGGCGGGCAGGCCGAGGTGCCGGGTGTCGCCGGCACCTGGAAGGACCTCACCGACTCGGTCAACGCCATGGCCTCGAACCTCACCGCGCAAGTGCGCAACATCGCCGAGGTGACGACGGCCGTCGCGACGGGCGATCTCTCCAAGAAGATCACCGTCGAGGTGCGCGGCGAGATCCTGGAGCTGAAGAACACGATCAACACGATGGTGGACCAGCTCTCGGCCTTTGCCTCGGAAGTCACGCGCGTGGCCCGCGAGGTCGGTACGGAAGGGAAGCTCGGGGTGCAGGCGGAAGTGCCGGGCGTGGCCGGCACGTGGAAGGACCTGACGGACTCGGTCAACTCCATGGCCGGCAACCTCACCGCGCAGGTGCGGAACATCGCCGAGGTGACGACGGCCGTCGCGCTCGGCGATCTGTCGCGCAAGATCACCGTCGACGTCAAAGGGGAGATCCTGGAGCTGAAGAACACGATCAACACGATGGTCGATCAGCTCTCGGCCTTCGCCTCGGAAGTCACGCGCGTGGCGCGCGAGGTCGGCACCGAGGGGCAGCTTGGCGGCCAGGCGGAGGTGCCGGGCGTCGCCGGTACGTGGAAGGACCTGACGGACTCGGTCAACGCCATGGCCGGCAACCTCACCGCGCAGGTGCGCAACATCGCCGAGGTGACGACCGCGGTGGCAATGGGCGACCTCTCCAAGAAGATCACGGTCGACGTCCGCGGCGAGATCCTGGAGCTGAAGAACACCATCAACACGATGGTCGACCAGCTGAACTCCTTCGCGGCCGAGGTCACGCGCGTGGCGCGCGAAGTCGGCACCGAGGGACGCCTCGGCGGCCAGGCCGAAGTGAAGGGCGTCGCCGGTACGTGGAAGGATCTGACGGACTCGGTCAACTCGATGGCCGGCAACCTCACCGCGCAGGTGCGCAACATCGCCGAGGTGACGACGGCCGTCGCCCTCGGCGACCTCTCGCGCAAGATCACGGTCGACGTCAAGGGCGAGATCCTGGAGCTGAAGAACACCATCAACACGATGGTCGATCAGCTCTCGGCTTTCGCATCCGAGGTCACGCGCGTGGCTCGTGAAGTCGGCACCGAGGGGCAGCTCGGCGGCCAGGCCGAAGTGAAGGGCGTGGCCGGCACGTGGAAGGACCTCACGGACTCGGTCAACTCGATGGCGTCGAACCTCACCAACCAGGTGCGCAACATCGCCGAGGTGACGACGGCGGTCGCGAACGGCGACCTGTCGAAGAAGATCACCGTCGAAGTGCGCGGCGAGATCCTGGAGCTGAAGAACACGATCAACACGATGGTCGATCAGCTCAACTCGTTCGCGGCCGAGGTGACGCGCGTGGCGCGCGAGGTCGGCGTGGAAGGAAAGCTCGGCGGCCAGGCCCAGGTCAAGGGCGTGGCCGGCACGTGGAAGGACCTCACCGACAACGTCAACATGATGGCCTCGAACCTGACGAACCAGGTGCGCAACATCGCGCAGGTGACGACGGCGGTTGCCATGGGCGACCTCTCGAAGAAGATCACCGTCGACGTCAAGGGCGAGATCCTGGAGCTGAAGAACACGATCAACACGATGGTCGATCAGCTCAACTCGTTCGCGGCCGAGGTGACGCGCGTGGCGCGCGAGGTCGGCGTGGAAGGAAAGCTCGGCGGCCAGGCCCAGGTCAAGGGCGTGGCCGGCACGTGGAAGGACCTCACCGACAACGTCAACATGATGGCCTCGAACCTGACGAACCAGGTGCGCGGCATCGCCAAGGTCGTCACCGCCGTCGCCCGCGGCGTGCTCAAACAGAAGCTGACCGTCGAGGCGCGCGGCGAGATCGCCGAGCTCGGCGAGACGATCAACGACATGATCGACACCCTGGCGACGTTCGCCGACCAGGTCACGACGGTGGCGCGCGAAGTCGGCGTGGAAGGGAAGCTCGGCGGCCAGGCGAACGTGCCCGGCGCCGCCGGCACGTGGCGCGACCTGACGGACAACGTCAACCAGCTGGCCGGCAACCTCACGACCCAGGTGCGCGCGATCGCCGACGTCGCCACGGCCGTGACGAAGGGCGACCTCACGCGGACGATCACCGTCCAGGCCCAGGGCGAGGTCGCCGCGCTCAAGGACAACATCAACGAGATGATCCGCAACCTCCGCGAGACGACGCTGCGGAACACCGAGCAGGACTGGCTGAAGACGAACCTCGCCAAGTTCACGCGGATGATGCAGGGCCAGAAGAACCTGCAGACCGTCTCGCAGATGATTCTGTCGGAGCTCGCGCCGGTGGTCGGCGCCGCCCACGGCGTCTTCTACATCATGGACAACGCCGGCAACGGCGGCGAGCCGATGCTGCGCCTCGCTTCGACGTACGCGTACAAGGAGCGGAAGCATCTCGCCAAGCAGTTCCACGTCGGCGAAGGACTCGTCGGCCAGGCGGCGTTCGAGAAGCAGCGCATCCTCGTCACGAACGCGCCCGACGACTACGTGCAGATCAACTCCGGCCTCGGCGAGGCGAAGCCGCTGAACATCATCGTCCTGCCGATCGTCTTCGAGGGCGCGGTGCTGGCGGTGATGGAGCTGGCGAGCTTCAACCGCTTCACGGACACCTACCAGTCGCTGCTCGACCAGCTCACCGAGTCGATCGGCGTGGTCATCAACACCATCCAGGCCAACATGCGGACGGAGGAACTGCTCGCGCAGTCGCAGTCGCTCGCCGAGGAGCTGCAGTCGCAGCAGGAAGAGCTGACCGAGACGAACAAGCGCCTCGAGCAGCAGGCCCGCTCGCTCCAGGCCTCGGAAGAGCTGCTCAAGCAGCAGCAGGAAGAGCTGCAGCAGTCGAACGAGGAGCTGGAAGAGAAGGCCCGGCTGCTCCAGGCCCAGAACGCCGAGGTGGAGCGGAAGAACAAGGAGGTCGAGGACGCGAAGCACCAGCTCGAGGAGAAGGCGCGGCAGCTCGCGCTGACCTCGAAGTACAAGTCGGAGTTCCTGGCCAACATGTCCCACGAGCTGCGCACGCCGCTCAACTCGCTGCTCATCCTGGCCAAGCTCCTGGCGGACAACCCCGAAGGGAACCTGCACGAGAAGCAGGTGGAGTTCGCCAAGACCATCCACGGCTCGGGACAGGACCTGCTGACGCTGATCAACGACATCCTCGACCTGTCGAAGATCGAGTCGGGCATGATGACGGTGAGTCTGACCGACCTGCCGTTCCCGGAGCTGCGCGACATGATGGAGCGCAACTTCCGGCAGGTGGCGAACGACCGCGCGCTGGAGTTCCACATCGATCTGGCGCCGACGCTTCCGCGAGCCGTCCACACCGATCCGACGCGCCTGCAGCAGATCCTCAAGAACCTGCTCGGCAATGCGTTCAAGTTCACGGAGAGGGGCGGGGTGACGCTGCAGGTCGAGACGGCGCTCTCCGGCTGGACCCAGGGCCACGACGTGCTCGACCGCGCGGCCAGCGTGCTGGCGTTCCGCGTCACGGACACCGGCATCGGCATTCCGGAGGAGAAGCAGCGGATCATCTTCGAGGCCTTCCAGCAGGCGGACGCCTCGACGACGCGGAAGTTCGGCGGCACGGGCCTCGGCCTCTCGATCAGCCGCGAGATCGCGCGCCTGCTCGGCGGCGAGATCCAGGTGACGAGCGAGCCGGGCGTCGGCTCGACGTTCACGCTCTATCTGCCGCAGACGTACGTCGCACCGACGAGCCGCCGCGAGCAGTTCCACGACGAGGAGCTGCACGCGGACGTGACGACGCAACCCGAGCGCGAGGCGCGCGAGGAAACGCATGGCGGCGAAACGCCGCGGCCGTGGCAGCTGCCGCCGGTGTCCCCGTCGCCGGCCGATGAACAGCCGGGCGTCATCGTCGAGGAGCAGGTGCCCGACGATCGCAACGCCGTCGGCGAAGGCGACCGCACGGTGCTCATCGTCGAGGACGACGTGAACTTCGCCCGCATCCTGCTCGACATGGCCCGCGACAAGGGCTTCAAGGGCATCGTTGCCACGCGCGGCGAGAGCGGTTTGCAGCTGGCCAAGCGCTATCGGCCGGATGCGATCACGCTCGACATCGCTCTGCCGGACATGGAAGGGTGGACGGTGCTCGACCGCCTCAAGCACGAGAAGGCGACGCGGCACATCCCGGTGCACATCATCTCCGGCGACGAGGCGTCGTCGCGCGGCCTGCGCCTCGGCGCGTTCGCGCAGCTCGAGAAGCCGGTGACGAAGGAGGCCCTCGACGAGGCGTTCGCGAAGATCCGCGGCTTCGTCGAGCGGCCGAACAAGTCGCTGCTCATCATCGAGGACAACGAGCAGCAGCGGACGGCGATCAGCGAGCTGATCGGCGGCGAGGGGGACGTCGAGATCATCGCCGCGGGGAGCGGCGAAGAGGCGCTGCAGATGCTGCGCGAGCGCCACTTCGACTGCATGGTCCTCGACCTCGGCCTGCCCGACATGAACGGCTTCGAGTTCATCAACCGGATGAAGAGCGAGCTCGACATCCACGACATCCCGATCGTCGTCTACACCGGCCGCGAGCTGACCCGCAAGGAGGAGTCGGAGCTCAAGCGGATGGCCGAGGCGATCATCATCAAGGACGTCCGCTCGCCGGACCGCCTGCTGGACGAGACCGCGCTCTTCCTGCACCGCGTCGAGGCCAACCTGCCGGAGCACAAGCGGCAGATCCTCGAGCAGCTCCACGAGTCCGACCCGGTGCTGGCCGGCAAGACCGCGCTCATCGTCGACGACGACATGCGCAACATCTACGCCCTGACGTCGCTCCTGGAGCGGCACAAGATGAAGGTGCTGTATGCCGAGAGCGGCGCGGAAGGGATCAATGCTCTGCGCGAGAACGCCGCCACGATCGACGTCGTGCTGATGGACGTGATGATGCCCGAGATGGACGGCTACGAAGCCATGCGCCGCGTCCGGGAGATGGAGGAGTTCCGCAACCTGCCGATGATCGCGCTCACGGCGAAGGCGATGAAGGGCGACCGGGAGAAGTGCATGGAGGCGGGCGCGTCCGACTACATCACCAAGCCGATCGACGCCCAGCAGCTGGTGTCCCTGCTGCGGGTGTGGTTGTATAGATAGGCCATCGATCGTCCACGCCATGCGGCGCGAGGTGGCGCCGCATGGCGAGATCGCGCAAACGAGCTTCGAGGAACGTGAGAGACGGCGCTCGCGATGCGTTGCGCCGGATCGCGAACGCTCTCCTCGACGGCCGCTCCACCTCGGCGGATCTTTCTCTCGCCGCAATGGAGCTTCAGAGCCTGCTGAGCGCCGCTGCTCCCAGCGGATGGGAAGCGCATGACGCGGACCATCGGCTTCTGCCGACCGGAACCGCGATCAGCCCTCGGGACGCCGCGAACTGCGTCCATGACGCAAGGCGGACGGCCATGCTGCTGCGAGGTGCCCGCGACGCGATCGGGCATCTGCGAGCGCGCTTTCCTGACGAGACCCTGGAGGTGGTTTACGCCGGGACAGGTCCGCTCGCGCCGCTGGTTTTGCCGCTGCTCGCGTCGGACGCGCTGGCGAACGCCCGGGTGACGTTCATCGACATCAACGAGGCGTCGATTCGTTCCGTGCAGCGGCTCGTTCTGCGGTTTGCGGACGGCGGCGATCACGCTTTCGTCGTGTGCGACGCCACGGAGTATCGGCACGGCCGGCCGATCCATCTCGTGATCACCGAGACGATGCAAAGAGCGCTTTCCGTGGAGCCACAGGTGGCGATCGCCACGAACCTGGTAGGGCAACTGGAGCGAGGCGGAGTGTTGATGCCTGAATGTGTCCGCATCGATTTGTGCTTCGATACTCCGGGGCTGCCAGAAGGTCAGCACATCGAGACCGTGATGGAGTTGTCCGCTGCCGCCATTCACAAGGGAGCGGTTCATTCCCTCCGGAGCGTGATCATGCCGCGCATCCACGGGAACGTCTTCTTCAGCACGTCCGTCCGGGCGTTCGGTGAGCATTCCCTCATGCCCGGCGATTCGGGGCTCACGATGCCCGCGTACTTGTGGGATCTCGGCGATGTCCAGGAGCGCGAGGCGATCACCTTTTGGTACGAGATCGGCGAAAGACCGGGCATCCGATACCGCCGGAACGCCCGGGCCGCGTGACGGTCGAGTGGGGTGGCCGTTGAAGGTTGCCACGCTTCGCTGGTTGCCGGGTTGCCTGGTTGCCGCGGTCGTTCATCGTGCCGGAACGGCCCTCGATGCTCTCTTCGATGCTCTCAACTGAGCAACCCATCAGCCCAGCAACTCAGCAACTCAGCAACCCGGCAACCCGGCAACCGGGCAACCAGCAACCGCTCACCGTCGCTTCGCGTACTCCTCGTGCCGCTCGGCACCCCACATCATCGCCTCCTTCCCGTTCCTGAAAAGAGGGGGCGCAGAGGGACGCTCGCCGTCTTTGTCGGCGAGCGGGAGGCGGGAGGCGGCGTCCGCGTAGACCTTCTGCAGGTGATCGGGGCCGTTGGACGCGGAAGGGCCCTTCCCGCTCTTGGGCACCTTCACGTTTGCGAGCGCATCGTCCGTGCGCGGCTTGGTCAGCGTCAGCACGGATGCGAGGTCAGGGGCGACGGAATCGCGGCGGGTGAGAGGCTTGACGTTCCAGCGCTTCTCGGCGGTTGCGAGGATGGAGGTGTGATCGTGCGGCGGACGAGGGGCGGGGGAACGGTAGACGGTGCCGGAGGCGATGAGGGGGGAGACCAGGACGGTCGGGACGCGGACGCCGAAGCGGCGGAAGTCGAAGCCGTACTCGCCGGCGGAGTCGTCGGGCGGAGTGGCGTTCGTGGGCGGTGGGACGTGGTCGAAGCAGCCGCCGTGCTCGTCGTAGGTGATGACGAGGAGGCTCCTGGGCCAGAGCGGTGACGTACGAAGGGTGTTGTAGACCTGGGCCAGCAACTGCTCCCCGAGGGAGACGTCGTAGTTGGGGTGCTGGCTGTTTCCGGTCGAGTGCCACTGCGGCTCGAGGAAGACGTAGTTCGGCAGTGAGCCGTCCTTCGCCTTTTCGGCGAAATCGGAGTAGACGCCGAAGCACGACTCCGGCTGGTCGTGAAGGTCGGCGATGTTGCCGCGCGTCAGCGGCGGCGCGTCGTAGCCGTAAATGCCCCATGTCGCTCCCGCATTCGCCAGCGCCGGATAGATGCTCGGGGCGGTGTAGAGCGAGGTCTTGTCGTCGAGATGGCCCTGGGACGTCGCCATGTGCACGAACGCGCGATTGGGAAGGGTCTCGGTCGGCGCCGAGGAGAACCAGTGGTCGCACATGGCGTACGACGAGGCGAGCGTCGACAGGACCGGCAGCAGCTCGGGCGTGTACACGCCCATGATGTCGCTCGGCGTCGTGCCCGGGAGCGGCTTCTCGCTCGTCTCGCTGCTCTTCGATTCCCAGCCGAGGGTGTAGGCGTAGTTCGTGACGAATCCCTGGTTCGTGGCCTTGGCGCTCGCGGCCGGCTTGGTCGTGCCGAAGAGTTGGGAGTTCGTGTTGAGGAAGCCTTCGCCGGGGTCGGAGCCGGGCATGAAGTAGGGATGCGGCGCCGAGCTCCCGATCCTGAACACCGGGACCGGCTTTCCCTTGGGGTCGGGGTTGGTCTCCTTCCCGGTCAGTCCTTCGAAGTCGGGGCCGGCGGGCCGGAGGAAGCCGAGCATGTGATCGAACGAGCGGTTCTCGAGCATGAGGACGACGATGTGATCGATCGAGCTGAGCATGCGGCGAGTCTCGGGTCGGGCGGCCGCGACTCGCAAGCGGTCGGAACGATTGTCGCCGGGACGCAATCTCACGGCTGAGCACGGATCGTGCAGAGAAGACGGGAAGGTCTGACGTTTGCTCCCTGACACCCAGATGGCAACCGAAGCGATCCCGCCGGTGGCGGATCCGTCCAAGAGCGATCTCGAGGCGGTCGAGATCAGTTTGCTGACCGAAGGGATCTACCGGCACTACGGCTTCGACTTCCGCGACTACTCCGTGCCGTCGCTCCGGCGCCGGCTGTGGAAGCGCGTGTACGCCGAGGGGCTGTCGACGATCTCGGGGCTGCAGGAGAAGGTGCTGCACGACTCCGCCTGCATGGAGCGGCTGCTGCTCGACGTCTCGGTCAACACGACAGCGATGTTCCGCGACCCGACCTTCTATCGCGCGTTCCGGGAGAGGGTCGTGCCGGTACTGCGCACCTACCCGTTCGTCCGGATCTGGCATGCCGGCTGTTCGACGGGGGAGGAGGTCTATTCGATGGCCATCCTTCTCCAGGAGGAAGGGCTCTACGAGCGCTGCCGGATCTACGCGACCGACATCAATGAGGCGGTGCTGCAGCGGGCCAAGGACGGAATCTTCCCCCTCTCCTCGATGCAGGAGAACACGACGAACTACAACGCCGCCGGCGGCAGCGGGACGTTCTCCGACTACTACACGGCGCGCTACGACTACGCGATCTTCCGGCCGTCGCTTCGGGAGAACGTCGTTTTCGCCCAGCACAACCTCGTCACCGACGCCTCGTTCAACCACTTCAACGTCATCTTCTGCCGGAACGTCCTGATCTACTTCAACAACGTCCTTCAGGACCGCGTCCAGCAGCTCTTCCTCGACTCGATGGAGATGTTCGGGATCCTCGGGCTGGGGAAGAAGGAGTCATTGCGCTTCACGCAGGTCGCGGACAACTACGAGGAGGTCGATGCGGAAGACAAGATCTACAGGAGGGTCCGGTGAAGACGGAATGCAGAATGCAGAATGCAGAATGCAGAAGCGCTGAGCCAGGCCCGGCGCCTCTTTCTGCATTCTGCATTCTGCATTCTGCATTCCGGGCCGGAGGCACGGTTGCGGCGCTTTGAGCTCATTGTCATCGGCTGCTCCCTCGGCGGCATGCGCGCTCTGCAGGTCCTGCTCGGGACGCTGCCGGCGGACTTCCGCGTGCCGATGGCGATCGTGCAGCACCGCCACAAGGGCTCGGCGGAAGGGCTGCCGGCCTTCCTGCGCAAGTCGTCCGCGCTGCCGGTGACGGACGTCGACGACAAGGAGTGGATCAAGCCCGGCCGGGTCTATCTCGCGCCGGCTGACTATCACCTGCTGGTGGAGCGGGGAGAGTTCAGCCTTTCGGTGGAAGGGCCGGTGAGCCATTCGCGGCCGTCGGTGGACGTGCTGTTCGAGTCGGCGGCGGATGCGTATCGGGAGAAGGTCATCGGCGTGATCCTGACGGGATCGAATCGCGACGGCGCGCGTGGCGTCGCGCACATCAAGAAACAAGGGGGGTTTGTCGTCGTCGAGGACCCCGCCACGGCGGAGAAGCCGGACATGCCGCGGGCGGCCATGGAGAGCGCCCGGGTGGATCGGATCTTGCCACTGGACCGCATCGGCCCGTACCTGGTCGAGCTTTGCCGCAACTCCTAGGGCGCAATGGACTCGCACAAGGACGAAGTGAACATCCTGCTGGTCGACGATCAGCCGAACAACCTGCTGGCGCTCGAGTCGATCCTCGGCGACATGGGGCAGAACCTCGTGCGCGCCGACTCCGGGCGGCACGCGCTCAAGCAGCTCCTCGAGCGCGACTTCGCGGTGGTCCTGCTCGACGTGCAGATGCCCGATCTCGACGGCTTCGAGACGGCCCAGCTCATTCGCCAGCGCGACAAGTCGCGCGACACGCCGATCATCTTTTTGACCGCGCTGAGCCGCAGCGAGACGAACGTGTTCCGCGGCTACGAGCTGGGCGCCGTCGACTACATCTTCAAGCCGTTCCATCCGGAGATCCTCCGCTCGAAGGTCAACGTCTTCGTCGAGCTGTTCCGCAAGCGCGAGGCCTTCAAGCGGCAGGCGCAGGAGCTGGCGCGCCTGATCCGGCAGAACGAGCTGATCCTCAATGCCGCGGCCGAGGGAGTGTTCGGGGTGCAACTGGACGGCGCGACGACGTTCGTCAATCCCGCCGCGGCGCGGATGATCGGCCGCCGGCCGGATGAAATCGTCGGGCGCGACATCCATTCCCTCGTCCATCCGGTGTTCCCCGGCGTCGTCACGTGCGAGGTCGCGACCTGCCGCTTCTACGCGGCCGTGCACGGCGCGTCGATGCGGGACGAGATCGAGGAGACCTTCTTCCGCAGCGACGGGACGAGCTTCCCGGTCGAGTTCTGCTCCTCGCCCATGCGGGATGAGGAGGAGATGCCGCTCGGGTCGGTCGTGACCTTCCGCGACGTGACGGAGAAGCGGGCCGCGGCGCTGGCGGCCGAGTCGGAGCGGCGCTATCGGGAGGCGGAGGCGCAGAACCGGGCCAAGGACCACTTCCTGGCGACGCTCTCCCATGAGCTGCGCACGCCGATGACTTCGATCCTCGGCTGGGTGCAGTTCCTCCGCAGCGGCGGCTTCACCTCCGAGGAGCTGGAGGAGGCGCTGCGGACGATCGAGAGCAGCGCCCGGCTTCAGGCGCGCCTGATCGACGACATGCTCGACGTCTCCCGGATCGTCCTCGGCAAGTTCCAGGTCGACCTGCGGCCGACGCCGATGTCGGACATCGTCGAGGCGGCTCTCACGACGGCCCGGCCGGTGGCGGCCGAGCGCGAGGTCCAGCTCCGCTCCACCATCGACGGCCGCGGCGATCTGGTCGATGCCGACGCCAACCGGATGCAGCAGGTCATCGGCAACATCCTCTCGAACGCGATCAAGTTCACTCCCGGCGGCAAGCAGGTCGACCTCCGTCTGGAGCGCGTCGACTCGAAGCTGCGCATCAGCGTCCATGACGAGGGAGAAGGGATCGAGCCGTCGTTTCTCCCGCACGTGTTCGAGCGGCTGCGGCAGGGAGAGGTCACCAACCGCACGGGTCTCGGCCTCGGCCTGGCAATCGCCCGGCACATCGTCGAGCTCCACCATGGGGAGATCACGGCCTACAGCGAAGGGAAGGGGAAGGGAGCGACCTTCACCGTGACCCTGCCGCTGCTGCGGATGGAAGGCATGCAGCTACAGCAGGATCGCCGCACCGTGAGCGCGTAGCGCTTTCCACCAAACGTCCGCTTCCCGCGCTCCGTACGGATCGTTGTAATACAATCCATCTCAATTTCCCGAGATCATCGTGCAGAACGTCCGTAATCGTAAGGTTCCGGTTCACAAGGAACTTTTGCGTCTTGGGCGCGGCCAGGCCGAGAGTGCCCAGGCGGACGAGAGCGTCATCGTCGTGGCGCCTCCGGAGGTATCGGGCCGCTTCGTCCGGACGGTGGGAGACGTCGTGGAGGTGGTGGCCTTCAGCACCCTCGACGAGCTCGATCGCTGGAGAGCGGGACATCTCGCGCGGCCGGAGACGATCCAGGCCGACCTGATGGCGGCGCTCGGGGAGCTGATGTGCGACGTGGAGCGGCTCTCGCGCAAGCTGCGCATGGTGCTCGAGTCGATGGCCCACCGGGCGACGACGCCGACCGTACGGGAGATGGAGAAGCTCTGGCCTTCGCGGCGCTCGTTCTACCGGATCTGGGGAGACGAGATCGGGGAGCCCCCGAGCGGTTTCCTGCGGCGCGTGCGCGCGCTGCACGCGCACCGGCTGATCGGCCAGGGGCTCACGCCGAAGGAGGCGGCGCTCGTGGCGGGATTCAGCTCGGTGGATCGGATGCGGAAGCAGTTGGCGATGAGGGGATAGGGTGGCGGGTGGCTAGGGAAAATGTTGAATGTTGAATGTTGAATGTTGAATGTCGTTCATGCAACCCAGCAACCGCGCGCGTAGCGCGCTCGCCGCATGGCACATTTCGATGTTCTTTTGGCACAAACGGCATTGCCGCGCCGGAGGACGCTGCCTAGGTTGTGGGCGCTGCATGTCCACCGGGCCCGGGTTGCGGTCCGGTTTTCCGCGTAGAGGTCTCCCTACCGCCCCGTGATGAGACACGTGCGCCTTGTACGGAGCTCGCCAGTCCAGCGCCGGAGAGTCCCCGCTCACGCATTCCGAACCGGCGACGGCCACGCGTTTGCGTCGCCGGTTCGGGACAAGGCGAGCATCGGAGCGGGATCCTGGATCCGACGGCGGCTGCGTCCGCGAGCTACGGCTTCGGGAGACTGATGTCCGCGCCGTCGTTGGTCTCGGCCTGGCCGGCGAGGGCATTCAGCATCCGCCGGAAAGCGCGGACGACCTGCTCGAAAGGAACGCGGTCGTCCTTCGGAGCGGCCTGAGCCGGCGCGGGACGCTTCGGAGCGCGGGTCGTTGCGGCGATCGAACTGTCCGGAGCGCTGAAGCTCAGGACGGCGGCGAGTGCTGTGGCGATGGCGAGAGTCTTGGTGAAAGAAGAGCGCATGATTTCCTCCTGTCGATGCGTGGCTGATCATTCATTCGGTGAAATAGCGGAGCAGATCCGCTGGGCCGAAAGCAAGGCGGGGTAGAAGCGAGCGGGACGACGAAAGGTTCAGTCGTCGAAGCGATGCGCCGTCGGAGCGACGGCGAAGAGCCTTTTCGGTTGGGCAGGCAACTTTTCGAGAAAGTCGCGGACATGCCCGATGATGGTCGGGCTGGTCTGACCCAAGGCGACGGCCTCGCGAAGAAAGGCCAGGGCGGTGATCGCGCGCGAGGTCATGCCGACTTTGGTGAAGCGGTCGACGAGCGCGCGGCAGATGGCGGGGACCTGTTCGGCGCGCCCCTCGTAGAGCAGGGCCTCGGCCATGTCCAGGGCGGCCTGGGCGGCGTCCGACTCCATCTCCACGGCCTCGAACTCGCGCCAGACTTCGCGCAGCAAAGGGATGGCGTCGGCGGTCCGCTGCGCGGCAAGCAGCGTTCTTCCGAGAGCCCAACGGCTGCGGATGCGCTCGACGTCGGCGCCGATCATCTCGAACTCGGCGATGGCCTGCTGCAGGTGAGCGACCGCCTTGTCGAACTGGCCGAGCTCGCGATAGGCGGCACCGATGTTGTTGCGAATGCCGATGCGCATCATGTCCGGCTGCACCGCCGGATCGTTCTGGAGCGACTCCCAGATCGCCAGCGCCTCGGCGCTGCGCGCGGTGCGGTAGAAGATCGAGGCCAGGACGATGCGGGCGTTCGCGTGCCGGGTGCGGTCGCCGAACGCCCCGAACGTCTCGGCCGCCTGGCGGACCAGATCCGCGGCCTCGCCGAGACGATCGAGCTCCTGGAGGATGTACGAGCGGACGAGCTTGAGCCGGGCCAGCTCGTACTCCGGAATCGGGGTCTGACGGAAGAGGCTCTCGGCGTGATCGCAGGCTTCGATCGCCTGCGGCAGCCGGCCGGTATACGAGAGGATGTAGGCGTGCTCGCGCCAGGCCTGACCGCGAAGGACGATGACGGTGTCCCCGGGGTAGGTGCTCACGCAAAGCTCCTCGGCCAGCTCGATCGCCAGCTCGGTGATGTGCAGGGCATTCGGCGGCGACTTGTCGACGACCTCGCGGGCGCGGCTGATGAGCTGCCGGACCATGCCGGCGCTGCGGGCGTTCGGCTCCTTGCGCAGGCGCGTCGGCCACCAGGCCGAGGGGCCGCTGAGGATGGTGTCGCAGAGCGCGGCGGCTTCGCCGTCCTCTTCCCGCATCCGCGCGGCGAGCGCGCCCAGCTCGGCGGCCGTGACGGGAGAAGCAGGCTGGGAAGGCTCCCAGGCTGTGCCGGACTTGAGCGCGTCGACGATGCCGATGTGCTCGTCCAGCTCCATCCGGCAGCCGGAACAGGCACGGACGTGCGCCTCGATCTCCCCCGCGATCGGGGAAGTGCCGTCCGCGTAGCGGAACAGGCTTTCATCGTCGTAGTGAGCGTTCATGTCCATGCTGAAGGATTTATCGGTGGCAAGGTAGCACGAATGAAGGATCCTCACCAAACTCTTTCTTGCCGGATGCCGGGAAGGGTGGCTCGTCCAAGGAGTGACGCCCGAAGGCATTTCCCTACCCGACAAATGAGCGGCGGCATGATTCCGATGCTGCTAGCGAAACGCGTACCTACATCCGGAAGGAACGCAAAGGAGTCGGAAGGCGTGCGAGATCCGGAATCCGTCCGGGATCTGCACACCTTCCTGTGCACTGCCGCGGCCGCTTTTCAGTCAGCGGTCCGAATCGGGAAGCTCGATCCGGGCAAAGCGCTCCACGGCGCGCATCATGTCGCGCACGCTGCGGAAGCCGGCATCGTAGGCGGCGTCCGTCCGCGGCTGTCCCTCGTGCTCGAGCCGCAGCGCGTGGAGCGCGCGGACGCGGAGGCAGAACTGCGACGGGGCCTCCGGGATCTGGGCACCCCAGAGACGATAAAACGTTCGGCGGGAGGCGCCGTGCTCCGAGGTCGGCAGCCGCTCCGGAACGGACGGCTGCTCGCCGAGCCACTCGAGAGTCCGCTGCAGCCGGGCATCGAGGCGCGCCGGGTCGCAGCCGAGCTGGCGAAGGGCGATCAACACTTCACGGCGGACGCCGCTCGACGTCGCGGACGCGGAGCGCCACTGGTCGAGGGCGTCGAGGTCTTCGAAGACCAGCAGCGGCGCGCCCACCGGCACCGCTCTCTCGAACAGCTCCACGCGCCTTCTGGGTCCGATTACGATGACGGGTTCGTGCGGGGCACGGCGACGATCGATATTGGACATTTTTGCCTCTTGGGGGATCGCACGATGTTTATATCACAACTTGTGATCGAAAGATCACAACAACGTCACGCCCCATCCCTGTTATCCTGTCGCGATGCTTGGAGCCGTGATCCGCCGGGCGCGCCAGGAGAAGGGGTGGTCGCAGGACCAGCTCGCGACTGCCGCCGGCGTGAGCCGCCGCCACGTCTCGCAGATCGAGACCGGCCGGGCGAATGCGTCGTACGACGTGCTGGCCCGGATCGCGCGCGCGCTCGATCTCAGCGCGATCGCCGTCGGCAAGGCCGAGCCGGAGTCGCCGTTCGAGGTGCCGCCTCCCGACGAGCTGCGCGAGAAAGTCGATGACCTCCTCACGCGCCTCCAGCAAGTGCGCGACCTCGTCGCGGCCACGACGATGCGCGCCGAGAGCGCGCCTTCGGCGCAGGAGGCGCTTCCGCGGGAAGGGCGCTCGCTCGATGACCCGCGCTATCGCGAGCTGATCGACCAGCTCTCGGTCTTTCCCGCCGAGCAGCGCCAGGCGTGGTACGAGCTGCTCACCGCGCCGCTGCACGACGAGCCGTCGGAGGCGCCGCTCGGATCGGTCTACCGGCTGCTCGTCGCCGCCCGCCACGTCCTCGACGGCGCGCGCGTGCTGGCCGAGCAGAGCTCCGACCGTGCCCTGCAGCTGACGAACATCGCCATCGAGATGACCCGGGAGGTCCGCGAGTCCTCCACCCGCTTCGCCGTCAACCAGCTCGCCGCGCTCGCCTGGCGCGAGCGCGCCTATCACCTCATCGTCATCGGCCGGGAGCTGCAGGCGCTCGATGCCATCGACCGCTCGGCGAAGCTCTACGAGGAGGCGAGCCGCAGCCGCTACGACCTGGCAATGGTGGAGATGGTCCGGGCCGGCGTGCTCACCCGCCTGCAACGTTATGCCGAGGCGGCGGACCTGTATCGCGGCGCGGGAAAGATGTTCGCCGAGTTCGGCGAGAGCCGCCAGATGCTCAAGTGCGACGTCGGCGTCGCCATCTGCCTCCAGCACATGGCCCAGGACCGGGAGTCGCTCGAGGTCTGGAAGCGGTGCGAGCCGGAGGCGCTGGCACTCGGCGACAAGGACAACATCGGCACGATCTACCACGGCATCGGCATCGCCTACCGCAACCTCGATCAGCTCGACGAGGCCGAGCATTACCTCCGGCTCGCCGCCGAGAACGCCGTCAGCTTCGGCTACGTCCTCCGCTCGCTCCTCATCGAGTGGTCGATCGCGATGCTTTGGGCGGCGCGCGGCGAGATCCGCCGCGGCCTGCGGCGCCTGCAGGAGCTCTACCTCGAGCTGGAGTCGCACGCGCAGCTGCAGATGGCCTGTCTCTGCATGCTCCAGATCGTCGAGCTCAAGCTCACCCTCGGCGAGACGCGCGGGATCGAGGAGACCTGCCGCGATCTCGTCGAGCGCTTCACCGCCGCCGGCAAGTCGGTTGCCGCGGTCAGCGCCCTCGCTTATCTCAAGGAAGCCGCCCAGCAGAAGAAGCTGCAGCCGCACATGGTCGTGAAGGTGCGGGAGTATCTGGAGAAGAGCGAGCGGGAGCCGCAGATGCTCTTCCTCGCTCCGCCCGAGTAGTCACGACTCGCTTTTGCGCCGCTGGTAGTACGCCGCCGCCTTGGCCGAGCCGCCGCACATCTCCATGCTGCACCAGCGGCGCGAGCCGTTCTTGCTGACGTCGAGGAAGACCCAGGCGCAGGAGGGGCAGCTCTTGACTCGGGCGCGGCGCGTGTCGTCGGTGAGCAGCTCCACGGCGCGATGAACGAGGCGGTGGCGGAGGAGCGCGGCTCCCGAGCGCTCGACCGTGAAGGTGAACAGGACGGTCTCCTTTGTCTTGCGCAGGCGGCCGTGGCGGGACGCCTCGGCATAGGCGCGGCTCAGGGCATCGAGGTCGTCCTCCGCAGCTTGGCCGGTGAAGAGACGGTGGAGCAGCGCGCGGAGCGTATGGAGCCGGGCCAGCTCGGAGCCGGTGTTGTCGAGCCGCGCGGCTTCGCGCTTCGTGAGGAGGCCCGACTCGACGCCGAAGCGCAGCGCGACCTCGAACGAAGGGAGATCCTCGCGGGGACTGGTAGTCGTCCAGTCGCTGACGGTGTTGATGAAATCGAGAACGGGATCGCCGCCGATCATGGGAGCGATGTTAAGTGTTGAATGTTGAATGTTGAGTGTTGAATGTTCAAGGCCGTCATTCAACACTCAACATTCAACATTCAACATTATCACCTGCAATCATAGTTTTACTGGTGATACACTCCATCATGAATCGAGGTCTTTCTCTTCTCGGCGCTGTCACCAACCTCGGGCTCAAGCCCTATGACGAAGACGGACGGGCGCGCGGTCTCGACCAGGCCCCGCGCGTTCTGCGCGAGCTCGGGGTCGTGGCGCGTGTCGGCGCGGCCGATCGCGGGGATGTCGTCGCGGAGCCGTATCGCGACTTCGTCCGGCCGTCGGGCCGGGTGCGCAATGACGAGGAGATCGCGCGGCACTCGCACGCGCTTGCGGACGCGGTCGAGGCCGCGACGCGCGACGGCGACTTCCTCCTTCTGCTCGGCGGCGACTGCAGCATCCTCCTCGGCGCGCTGCTCGGCTTCCGCCGGCGCGGCTCCTGCGCGCTCGCCTTCCTCGACGGGCACGCGGACTTCGCCACGCCGGCGACGTCCTACACCGGTGCCGCGGCGGGGATGGATCTCGCGCTGGCCGTCGGCCGCGGCGACAGTCCGCTCGCGCGGCTCGGCGACGGGCCACTCGTCGCGGAAGAAGACGCCGTCGTCATCGGCCGGCGCGATCACGTCGAGGATCCGCTCTTCGGCGACGGCGCGGTCGGCTACTCGAACGTCCTCGACCTCGCCGCGGGCAACGGTGCGGCGGCGACGGCGCTGGAGCGCATCGGCCGCAAGGACTTCTTCATCCACCTCGACGTCGACATTCTCGACTCGACGCTCATGCCGGCTGTCGACTCGCCGCAGCCGGGCGGCCTAGAGCCGGACGAGCTGGTCGCGCTCCTGCGGCCGCTCGTCCACCACCCGCGCGCGCTCGGGCTGGAGGTGACGATCTACGATCCGGCGCTCGACGGGAATCGCGTCTGGGGGCGGCTGCTCGTCGACGTGCTCGAGCGCGTGTTGCGGTAGCCCGACCACCCAAGTTGCCCTTCTCCCGCTTGCGGGAGAAGGTGCCCGAAGGGCGGATGAGGGCCTACCAGCTCGTCTCGAGGCGCACGCGCAGCGAGCGCGGCTCGAGCGGGTGGGTGTGGAGGTCGTCGACGCCGCCGGGCGGCTCGTTCGGCAGGCGCGAGGCGTAGAAGTAGTCGATGTCGCTGGCGCGCGCGTTCGTGAGGTTGAGGCCTTCGGCGACGAGGCGGACGTGGGGGAGGATCGCGAAGCCGACCTCCGCCGTCAGAACATCCGAGGGGCGGGAGCGGATGCTGTTGTCCTCGATGAGCGGACGCGCGCCGAGGCTGCGGTAGCGGATGCTGCCGCTCCAGCGGCCGTAGTCGCTGAGGGAGAGACCGGCGGTGATCACGCGCTCGACCGCGCCCGGAATGCGGTTGCCGGCGGGACCCGCGTCGCGGAAGCGCGCGCGCGACCAGGCGAAGTCGGCGTCCGCGAAGAGGTGCTGGGTGATGCGGAAGTAGTTCGTCCACTCGACGCCGCTCCGCCGGCTCGGGCGGCTGGCTTCCGTCGTGCCGGCGTCGCCGACGAACACGAGCTCCGAGGCGACGTCGAGGGCCCAGAGCGCGACCGTGGTGTGGAGACGGGGGACGGCGATCGTCCGGAGGCCGACCTCCGCCCCTTTCGTGCGGACCAGGGGATCGATCGCGCCGCGCGCGTCGTTGCTGTGGAAGCCGCCGCCGGCGCTGAGGTAGAGCTCCGTCGCATGCCATGGGCCGGCGATCACGCTCAGCTTCGGGCTGGCGATCGACGCCGTCTGCGAGCCGCCGTCGACGCCGAAGCGGTAGCCGTCGGCGCGGAGGCCGGTCACCGTGCGCAGCTTCTCCGTCCACTGGACCGAGGTCTGAGCGAAGAGGCCCGTGCTCGTCTGCCGCACGCGGTCCTCGCGGATCGTTTCCAGCCGCTCGCGCTCGCGCGTGTGGTAGAGCGCGACCGTGCCGATCCGGTCGTGGCGGAGATCGAGCCCGGCGAGGTTCTCCGCCGGCCGGCCGAAGACACTGCCGATCCATTGATAGGTGGAGCGGCCGCCGGCGACGACGCGCCGGTCGAGCTGCTCGAACTGGTCGCCGTTCTCGGGGTCGTCGAGGAAGTAGGTGAAGTTCGAGAAGAGGTCGAGCCCATAGTCGATGACGTAGGCGTTGGCGCGCGCGAGAGTGTTGTTCGCGCTGCGCTGCCAGTCGGCAACCGCCGACCAGCGGTGGGTCTTGCCGCCGTCGGAGAGATCGATCGCGCCGAAGCGGGGAAGAAGGCCCGACTCGACCGCGCGCTCCGGCACCTGATCGGTCGAGTTCCAGCGGCCGTCGTAGCCGGAGAGCGTCACGCTATAGGCTTGCGCGCCGCTGCCGCCGGTGTAGCGGATGAGGCCATTGAGCTTGCGGAAGTCGTCGGGCCGGCTCCAGGGGCCGTCGTTGCGCGAGAGCTCGAACGCCGCGAGCAGCTCGCCGCCGCCGAATGCGCGCGAGCCGGCGGCGAGCGCACGCTCGTAGCCGTAGGCGCCGCCGGTCAGTGACACGACCGGCTTGTCGAGGACGTTCACATAGTTGATGTTGACCGCGCCCGCGGAGGCGAAGTCTCCCTGGTCGGCGGAGTAGGGACCTTTCTTGTACTGCACGCCGCTGATCAGCTCGGGGATCACGAAGTTCGCGTCGGCGTAGCCCTGGCCGTGGGCGTGCGTCGGCATGTTCACCGGAGCGCCGGCGACGGTGACGTTGAAGTCCGTACCGTGATCGAGGTTGAAGCCGCGCAGGTAATACTGGTTCGCCTTTCCCTCGCCGCTGTGCTGGCTCGTCACGACGCCGGGCACGCTTTCCATCACGTCTCCCGGCCGCTGCATCGGCCGGACGTCGAGCTGCTTCGCGGTGACGACGCCGACGCTCGCGGCATCGGCGACGCCGATCAGATCGTTCTCGCCGGCATCGAGATCGGCGAGATTGTGAAACGTCTGCTTGCCGGTGACGACGATCTCCGCCGACGTCTCCAGCGCCATCTTCACGTCGACCTCCGCCGGCGCGGTGACACGGCTCTTCAGGACCGTCGCGAAGTCGAGCAGCTTGAACGTCAGCTGGTGATTGCCGTTGCCGACTTCGGCCGAATAGGCGCCGTTCGCGTCGGTCGTCGCCACGATCAATTTTTGTCCCTCGGCGATCTCGACCGTCACGCCGGGCAACGATGCACCGGTCGCATCGGTCACGCGTCCGTGGATCGTGGCCGCGCTCGCCAGGGAAGGAAGGGTCAAAGCGAGGAAAACGGACCAAACGAGGCGCACAGCTCTTCCTACGGCTTGTAGAAGCGAACGGATCGATTCGGTGACCGGGATCACCGAGCTGAGCGTTGACGCATATGTGTCTACTGCGGCGTTTCCGAAAAAACGCGAAAACTCATTCCATCTCTCCGTGACAACGTAGCCCGGCGGAAGTACACTCGGCGGCACCGCTCAATACACGGATCCAAGAGAGGCAACCTGCCCGTTCCCGCCGGGCACCGTCCATCCGGCGTCCCCCGGGCTTTTTCGGAGAGAAGGAGGTCTGAAGTGAACCGTACGACTCGTTCACTCGCACTGGCGATTGCCGCACTTGCGGCGCTCGTCACGATGCCGGTGCTTGCCGCCAAAGACAACGCAGTCCAGAGACTGCGCAGCCAGTTTCCGCTGGCCGCGCATATCGCCGGGCTCGATGGAGCCACGCTTCGCATCGAGACGAACGCCCGGCAGCAGAACGACACGAACTGGAAGATCGGCGGAGGCGCCGTTTCCGCCACGCTGCATCCCGTCGCCGCTGATGGGGTGGAGCGCGTCAACGGAGGCGAGCGCGAGGTGCTCGTCGTCCGCGATGCCGCCGCGCTCGGCCGCGTCTCCTTCGACGTGGTCGCGACGGCGGAAATCTCCGACATCGTCCGTGAGGGCCGCGGCGTACGCTTCGTTTCGCCGCGTCATGGCGGCGATCTGACGCTCTCCACGCCGCTCGTGGTCGACGCCACCGGCCGTCCTTCGAACGGACGCTGGAGCATCGATCGCGCCGGCACGATCGCGCGCCTCACGCTGCAGACCGATCCGAACGTCGCCTACCCGGCCGCCATCGTGTACGGCACCGGCGAGGCCGGCACGGCGCGGCTGCGGGCCGAGAGCACTGCCAAGCTGCATCCGGCGACGAACCAGGTCGGCATCATCTCCGGCCGCCTGACGGATGAAGACACCGGCGGCGGAATCGCCAACGAGTATGTCTTCGTCTACGACAGATTCGGCGACTTCGCCACGCTCGGCGTGAGCGACGCGAACGGCGACTACAGCACCTTCGACGACCTGGCGGACGGCACGTATTTCGCCGCCACCTACATCTATCCCTATCAGTCCGAGCTCTGGAACAACGTTCCCTGTCCGGACGGCGCGTGCGACGTCACGACCGGAACGCCGATCAACATCACCGGCGGCGCGAACGTCAGCGGGATCAACTTCGCGCTCAGCACCGGCCAGACGCGCATCGTCGGCCGGGTGACGGACAACGCCGGCACGCCGCTCAGCGGCGTCGGCGTCGTCATCTACGACTCGAACGGCGAGGGGCTGGTCTTTGCCAACTCCGACGCCGGCGGCAACTACGCCACGAATCTCTCGACCGGCGGCACCTACTACGCCCGGACGACGAACCAGGTGTACGAGGGCTACGTCGACGAGCTCTACTCGAACATCGACTGCAGCGGCTGCAACGTGACCTCGGGGACGGCGATCACCGTCACCACCGGCAGCGTCCGCAGCGGCATCAACTTCACGCTCGCCAACAACGGCGGCCGGATCTCCGGCCACCTCTCCGACTCCGCCAGCGGCGACGCGATCCCGCTGCAGACGGTCGTGATCTACAACTCCGCGGGCGCGGTTGCCGACTACGCGGCCGTCGACGATAACGGCAACTACATCAACTTCCACGGTCTCGCCGCCGGCACCTACTACGCGCTGGCGGACGTGCCGGACTATCTCGCCGAGCTGTATGACGACGTCGCCTGTCCGTCCGGCTGCAGCCCGACGGGAGGCACGGCGATCGCCGTCACCCTCGGCCAGACGCGGCAGAACATCGACTTCGAGCTCGACACGGCCCGGATCCGCGTCTCCGGCGTGGTGAAGGATCCGTCCGGCGCGCCGGTCGGCGGCATCCTCGTCGAGTTCTTCGACAACCAGGGGACGAGCGTCGCGGGCGCCTACAGCTCCGACTTCGACGGCACGTACCAGACCGTCCTGCCGACGACGGGCACCTATTACGCGCGGGCCAAGAACGACATCCTGGCGCACGTGATGGACCAGCTCTGGAACGGCATCGACTGCAGCGGCTGCGACGTCACCAGCGGTACGGCGATCAACGCCAATACCGTGGGCGTGATCAGCGGCATCGACTTCAACCTCCACACCGGCGGCTCGATCAGCGGGCGGGTCACCGACTCGGGGAGCGGCAACGGCATCGAGAACGCGTTCGTGCAGATCTATGCCGCGAACAACAATCTCGCTTCCTACGCCGTGACCGACGCCAGCGGCTACTACAACTCCTTCCACGGTCTCAAGGGCGGGACCTACCACGCCACGGCCATCGCCAACGGCTACGAGGCGGTGCTGTACGACAACCATTCCTGCGCGACCGGCTGCGATCCGTCGACCGGCACGACCATCACCGTGCAGACCGGGGCCGACACGCCGAGCATCAACTTCGCGCTCGGCGCGAGCGCGGTGGCGCACGTCACCGGCCGCGTCGTGAAGGCCGGCAACGGCGAGCCGATGGCCGGCGTCGAGGTCCACTTCTACGACGCCTCCGGGACGTTCGTCGCCTTCGCCATCACGGCCGCGAACGGCACGTACGACACGACGCTGGGCGTGAGCGGCAACTACTTCGCGCGCACGCAGAACAACGTCGACCCGAACTACGCCGACCAGCTCTACAACGGCTTCCCCTGCAGCGGCACGTGCGACGTGACCCAGGGCACTCCGATCGCGGCGACGGTCGGCGACGTCACGCCGAACATCGACTTCGTCCTGCCGAGCTCCGGCTGCCCGACGATCGTCCTTTCGCCGTCGACGCTGCCGGATGCCACGCTGGGTGAGGCCTACAGCCAGACGCTCACCGCCAGCGGCGGAACCGATCCGTACACCTTCACGGTCGTCACCGGTACTCTGCCTCCGGGCCTCACGCTCGCGCCGGGCGGAGTCCTCTCCGGAACGCCGACCGCGACCGGCTTCTACGAGTTCACCGTGGCGGCCGAGGAGTCGAACAGCAACTGCCGCGGGACGCACGATTACAGCCTCAGCGTCGCGCCGGCGCCGACCACGACCTCGCTCAGCGCGTCGGCCACGGTCGTCACCTATGGCACGTCCGTGACGTTCACGGCGACGGTTGCTCCGTCGGCCGCGACCGGCTCGGTCGGCTTCTTCGACGGCGCCACGCCGCTCGGCAACGCCATCCTCTCCGGCGGTACCGCCTCGCTCACCGTTTCCTTCGCAGCCGGCGCTCACTCCGTGACCGCGGTGTACGGCGGCGACGGCACCTACGCCGGCTCCACCTCGTCCGCCGTCTCGGTGACGGTCAACAAGGCGACGCCGGTGATCACCTGGGCCAACCCGGCCCTGATCACCTATGGCACGCCGCTCTCGGGCGCGCAGCTCAACGCCACGGCCGACGTCGCCGGCTCGTTCGCCTACACGCCTGCCGCCGGCACGATCCTCGACGCCGGGACGCAGACGCTGTCGACGACGTTCACGCCGGCCGACGCGAACAACTACAACAACGCCACCGCCAGCGTGACGCTCACCGTCAACAAGGCGAACCAGACGATCAACTGGCAGACGCCGACCCCGATCGTCTACGGCACGCCGCTCGGCGCCGGTCAGCTCAACGCGACCGTCTCCGTGCCGGGTCCGTCGCCCGCCGGCGCGCTCACCTACAACCCGCCTGCCGGCACGATCCTCAACGCCGGCACGCACACGCTGACGGTCGACGCCGCCGCGACGGCCAACTACAACCCGGCCAGCGCGAGCGTCTCGCTCGTGGTGCAGAAGGCCTCGCCGGTCTTCAGCAACCTGAGCGCGCCGATCATCATCGTCGGCACTCCGTCGACGACGATCAGCGGCAAGATCTCGGCCGGCACGCTCGTGCCGACGGGCAACGTGACGATCACCATCGGCGCCACCTCGACGACGGCGGCCATCCAGGCCGACGGAACGTTCTCCGCCACGTTCAGCACCGGTGCGCTGCTCAAGGGGCTGTACGCGATCGGCTTCAGCTACGCCGGTGACGCGAACTTCAACCCCGCGAACGGCTCCTCGACGCTCAGCGTCACCTTCGGCGTCACGGGCGGCCCGATTCCGGACGGCGCGCAGAGCGGCACCGTGCCGTTCCGCATCCAGCTCGTGAACTTCGCCGGTACGAACATCTCCGCGGCCAACGTCGCGGTGACGGCGTACGGCGTCCGCCTCACGACGAGCGTCACCTGGCTGCCGGCGCAGTCCACCGGCAACGGCGGCACGGCGTTCAGCTTCCAGAACACGCAGGGCGGCTCGTACCGCTTCAACCTGAAGACGACCGGTCTCGCGCCGGGCAACTACGTCCTCGGCTTCATGGTTGCCGGCGATCCGGTCCTCCACGAGGTGCCGTTCACGCTGAATTAGCCCCGCTTCATCGCAGTTCCCGACGAAAAGCCCCGCGCGAAAGCGCGGGGCTTTTCTGTTAACGTTGCGGGCGGTCCCATGATCAAACCGTCGCTCATCCTTTCCCTTCTCCTGGCGCTCAGCGCCGCCTCCACCCCAGCCGCCGACCAGCCGAACGACATCGTGAAGTACCGGCAGAGCGTCATGAAGTCGATGGGCGCGCACATGAGCGCGATGACGCTGGTGGCAAAGAAGCAGATCAGCAATCGCTCGCAGCTCGCGGCCCATGCCGAGGCCATTCACGGAGTGAGCGTCGGCCTGGACACGCTTTTTCCGGCGGGGAGCGGCCCGGACAAAGTGAAGACCGCGGCCACGCCGGACGTCTGGACGCACTGGCGCGACTTCACCGCCGCCGCGCAGCAGCTCGAGCAGGAGAGCGCGAAGCTCACCGCGATCGCGAAGCGCGGAGACGAGCGCGCCTTCAGCGACCAGCTCGAGCAGGTCGGAGCCGCCTGCGGAGCGTGCCACAAGCCGTTCCGCGTTCACGACAACTGAGCGATGCGGCGGTTTCTCCTCGTGATGGCGCTCGTCGCCGCCGCCTGCCGGAAGGAAGTGCGGCCGGCCGTTCCTCACGCGCCCAAGCCGCTGGCCGTGCAGCACGACGACTGGGACGAGCTTCCCGCGCTCGACGCCTACGCCGGCTCCGCGGCCTGCAAGGAGTGCCACGAGAAGAACTACCTCCGCTGGTCGCACGACTGGCACTCGCGCGCGCTGCAGAAGGCGGAGGAGGGAGCGGTCGTCGGCCGCTTCGACGGCGCCCACTACAAAGGCGACTCGAGCGAGGCGTGGATGAAGCGCCACGCCGGCGAGTACGTGATGCGCACGCGCGACGGCGAAGGCCGCCTCGGCGACTACGCCGTCTCCTGGGTCATCGGCGGCAAGCGGATGCAGGACGCCGTCACGGTGATGGACGACGGCCGCTGGCAGGTCCTGCCGGTCTATTACCACGTCACCGGCAAGGGAGCGTGGGTCGACTACAACGCCGCCAAGCAGGGGAGGGTCGGCCCCGATCATCCCAACTTCTGGACCAACTTCGCGCGCACCGCGAACAAGGAGTGCCTCGACTGTCACGCGACCGGCATCGACATCCGCTACGACCGTGCGACCCGCACCTGGAGCACCTCCTTCGCCGACGCAGGCGTCGCCTGCGAGGCGTGTCACGGTCCCGGCGCGCGTCATGCCGAGACGAAGGACAAGCGCGACATCCTCCATCCCGGCCACACGGACAAGGAGCGCGAGCTCTCCATCTGCGCGCGCTGCCACGGTCCGCGCGAGCCGCTCTTCCCGCTGCTCGATACGCAGGACCAGTTCCGCCCCGGCCAGCTCTACGACGAGAAGTACCAGGCGCTGGTCGTCGTCGACGGCACGGAGCGCTCCGGTGAGTTCTTCGCGGACGGCCGGCCGAGCAGCTCCAGCTTCGAGTACCAGTCGCTCATCCAGTCGCGCTGCCATCGCAACGGCAGCGTCACCTGCCTGACCTGCCACACACCGCCGCACGCCGAGCATGGCGCGAACGAGATGAACCGCGACGTCGACCACTCCTGCCGGGCGTGCCACAAGGCCGTCGTCGCGGAGGGAGAGGCGCACACGCATCACAAGTCGAGGGCAGGTGCGAGCTGCACCGGTTGCCACATGCCGCGGCTCCTCAGCGGCGTGCTGGACAAGTTCCCCGATCACTCCATCGACATCCCGAACGCGGACAACACGCTGCGCCACGGCGTGCCGAACGCGTGCAACGTCTGCCACGGGACGAAACCCGCCGACGAGCTGGTGACGACGATCGCCGCCTGGTGGCCGAAGGCTGCCGCGCGGCAAGCGCGGCGCACGCGCCTCGCCGACGCCATCGACGAGCGCACCGCCGCGATGAGTCTCGCGCCCCTGACGGCAGTCGTGCGTGATTCAGGCGAAGCACCGACGCTGCGCGGTGCCGCCGCGGTCCTTCTCGGACAGCGCTTCCCGCGCGAGGCGTCCGCGATCCTCGTGCCGTTGCTCGATGACGAGAGTCCCGTCGTCCGCGCGCGCCTGATCGAGGCGCTCGGCTACGCGCGCGCTCGTGACGCCGCCGGTGCGCTCGAGCGTTACGCGAACGATCCGTCGGTCGCCGTCCGCCAGAATGCAGCCCTCGTCCTGGTCAGCCTCGGCCAACCGAGCGGCGAAGCCGCGGCCCAGCGGCTCGCCGGCAATCCGCTCACCCGGAATCTGTTCCGGCCGCACGTCGTCCGCGCCATCGCCGCCGGCAACCGTGGCGAGCTCGATGCGGCAGCCGAGGAGATCACTTCGGCGCTGACGCAGGTGCCTTACGCCACGGACGCGCTCGTCTTCCTGGCGGATCTCCACGCCCGGCGCGGCGACCTGCCGGCCGCAAGGCGCGAGCTGGAGGAGGCGCTGCGCTTCGATCCTCGGCATCGCGGTGCAAAGAGCCGCCTCGAGGCAATGCAGGGGAAGTAGCTCTCTCTTTCATTTGCTATCATTCCCGCGGCCTCGCGTCCAACGAGGCCCTCGTTCCCTATGAAGAAAGCCCTCATCCCCTCCTTGTTCGCGCTCGTTCTCACCTCCGCGCCTCTCGTTCGGGCCGCGGAGACCGCTCCCTGCTCCGCCGCTCCGGCGGACAAGCTCGTCCGCTCGCTCCTTGGCCAGGCTCCGGGCCTCCGTTCCAACGTCCTCCGCCTCGCGCTCGAAGCCAGCAGCTGCGCCGCGGAGCGCGGCCTCGTCCGGCGCGACGACCTTCTCACCGTCATCGACTACTCGCTGCCATCCTCGCAGCCGCGTCTCTTCATCTTCGATCTGGCCAAGCGCAAGCTCCTCTTCCGCGAGCTCGTCGCCCACGGCAGAAGTAGCGGCGGCGACCGCGCCAGCTTCTTCTCCAACGAGTCCGGGAGCCTCGCCACGAGCCTCGGGCTGTTCGTCACCGGCGACACCTATGTCGGCGGCAACGGCTACTCCCTCCGCCTGCGCGGTCTCGAGGAAGGGATCAACGACATGGCCCTCGACCGGGCCATTGTGATGCACGGCGCCTCGTACGTCAGCCGCGCCGCGATCAAGGCCCTCGGCCGTCTCGGCCGAAGCTGGGGATGCCCGGCGGTGCGCAAGGAGATTGCCCGGAAGGTGATCGACACGGTGCGCGGCGGGAGCCCGGTCTTCGCTTACTACCCCGAGCAGGAGTGGCTCGCGCACTCCGCCTTTCTGCCGAAGAAGGGGGGTCCGGCCGAGGACGGCCGGACCGGCGCCGTGACTACCGTGCGTTGACGTCGCGCACGAGGAGAATGCGGTTGGCGAAGTAGCTCGAGCCGCTGCGGTCGACCTGCACGTCGATCACGTCGCCGCGCTCGAGACTGGTGATCGGATAGCTGCGGCCGCTCACCTCGACCCCGACGTTCGAGCCGTACTGCACGATCATCGTGCCGCCGCCCGGGTTGAAGCCGGTGACGCCGCTGGTCTGCTCCAGCTCGATCGTGCGGTTGACGGTGTCGACATAGCGCACCGTGCCGCGGACCGTGCCGTAGGCGGAGCTGCTGCTGCCGCTCGTGCCGCTGCTGATGCTGCGGACCACGGTCACGTCGGAGGCGAGGTAACGGCCGCCGCCGAGGTTGTTGACCCGCACTTCCACTTCATCGCCGCGCTCGAGGTCGGCCGGCGTGTAGCTGCGGCCGGAGTAGACCACGTTCGTCCGCGAGTCGTACTCGACCGTGATCGGGTTCGCATAGCTGCCCTGATCGATGGTCACCGTTCGGCGGCTGGTGTCGACGCTGCGCACCGTGCCGCGGACCGTCGAGAGATAGCTGCCCGAGGAGCTCGTGCCGGACGAGACGTCGCGCACGACGCTCACCGACTCCGCTTGCAGCTCGTTCCCGGACTCGGTCACCCGGATGTCGACTTCGTCGCCGCGCTCGAGATCGGTCGGCCGGTAGCTCTGGCCGTTGTAGTCGACCGGGGTCTGGCTGTCGAAGCGGACCCGTACGGTGTTGTTGCTGCCGCTGTTCGACAGCATCGAGGAGTAGCCGCTCACGTTGGTCAGGTAGATGGTCTGGTTGTTCGCGTCGACGTAGTCGACGGTGCCGCGAATCGTGTTGCTGGATGGGTTGTTGGTTCCGAGGATGTCACCGAGGCCGCCGCTGGAGCCGCAGGCGGAGACCAGCAGAACGGCCATCAGCAAAGCCGCGTAAGTCGTCAGATTTCGTCTCATAGGTCATGTCTCCTGAGCTTGAATCAAGAGCAGGATGCATGCCCCGGATGAGGCTGGAAGCGGCCTCGGCGGGAACAAAAAGAAAAGGCGCTCCGAAGAGCGCCTTTTGGTCTCGGGTTTCAGTGTGTGTGCGACGACTTAGAATTCGACTCCGCCAGCCATCGGCAACCTCCGTTTACGCGATCACGATAGCACTTCCGCATCGCGCGTCAAGTGCCCGGCCTGCGCACGCCATACCAGGCCACGCAGACGCCGTTCCCCGGTAGCAACCAGCCGTGGCACTGGGCGATTCCAGGCCTGAGCGGCGGCTCTTCCGTGGCCCGCTTCCACTCGTACTTCACGGTTTCCACCCGAGCTTTCGGCTCGAACGTGCACTGGACGGTGAGGTCGTGGGTCAGCTTGCTCAGCCGGAGGAAGTAGACATCGTCGCGTGCTCGGGTGTCCCACTTCCCTTCGGCGTAGACGTGGATCTCTCCTTTGGCCCGGAGCTTTTTCGGGAAGCGGAACTGGTATCGGAAGGAGATCTGCGGCGTTTCGTCTTCGTCCACGCGGCCAAACGTGACGTCGATCTTGGGGTCGAGGTCCGGCTCTCCGGCGTACTTGCCGGCGTCCTGCAGGCGCAGTTCCTTCGTCCCCGGCTGCGACACGTAGGTGAGGTAGCCGAGATCGTCCGTGCCGCAGATCAGCTTCAGCTCGCGGACGACCGTTCCAAAGCGTTCCAACTCCTCCAGGGGCGTGTTCCAGTGCGCGTCGGGGATGTCATCCTCATAGGCGAACATCACTTCTGGATCGGTCGCCGGATCGTCGGGCGAGACGACGTAGACGTAGCTGTCCTCTTCCTTCCACGAGATCGTCGTGCCGTCGTGCGCTCCTTCGATGATCGCCGTGAAGTTGCGCCGGTACGACGCCTTGAAGACGCTTTCCATCCGGTCGCCGAGGTAGTCGTAGAGCTCCTTCTCGACGTGCGGGAACGTTGCCTCGCGGAGCGAGCTCTTGACGCGCGGCAGCGCCGACGGATTGGCGACGAGGTACTTGCCGTCGTAGAGAATCCCCTCGAGCTTCTCGCCGACGGCGTCTACCCAGTCCGGCTTGCCGCTCGTGCGGCCGAAGATCTTGTCGAGCAGCCAGTCGACGCCGAGCGCCGAGAGGATGAGGCCGAGGCAGACGTAGCTCTGCGGCTTGACGGCGTCGGGCTTGATGCCCACGAGGTTCCAGACCGCCTCGATCTGGGCCAGGATGAAGGCGATGCTCCCGAGGACGATGCCGAGTCCGAGGCCGGCCAGGAGCTCGAGCGGCACGAAGCGCCCGCGCTTGAGCGCGCGCAGGAAGTCGAAGATGCTCCAGATCACGCCGCCGACCATCGCCGCAAGCAGCGACCAGACCCAGTGCGGAGGAATGGTCATCGCGTGCGTCGAGTAGGCGTGGACGTTCTCGGCATCGGCCGTGGCCGTGAGGCTGATCTTGACGGGGCTGATGCCTTTGCCGCGCACCTTGATCTGTCGGATCTCCTTGCCGTTCGTGACCGGGATCGCGACCCTCGTTCCCCACTCCTGTCCGTCCCGCGAGATCTCCCCGCCTTCGGCTTCGATGACCAGCGTCACCGGCTTGGCGAACACCATCGCGTTGTCATCGAGGTCGAGCATCTTCACCGAAACCCGCCGATCCTCGGCATCGGACGACCAGTCGATGCGGCAGGTCGACGAGGCAAGTGCCGGACCGGCTGCCAGGAGCAGGAGGAGTGGCACCAGGATGCGCATACGGAATCGTCGCACGGTCACGGGGTGGGTGGCCAGACTGCCGGAAAGGGTTGCTGGGTTGCTGGGTTGCAACCCGGCAACCAGCGCAGCGAGGCAACTTTCTGTCGTACCCAGCAACCCAGCAACCAGTCCCCCGTCCCCCGCACCCCGGCAACCTTCTACAATCTCTCCTCATGAACCAGATCTCCGACCGTCTCCGCGGCCTCGTCCAATCCGACATCCGGCGCATGTCCCGAGAGTGCGAGCGCGTCGGCGGCATCAACCTCGGGCAGGGGATCTGCGACCTGCCGACCATCCCCGAGCTGGTCGAAGGCGCGTGCGAGGCGATCTCCACCTCCAAGGCCACCTACTCGAAGTTCGAGGGAATCGACCTGCTGCGCGAGCGGATCGCCCGGAAGATCGAGCGCCACAACGGCTGGCGCGTCGATCCGGCGAAGGAGCTCGTCGTGACCGTCGGCTCGACCGGCGGCTTCGCCGCGGCGGCGATGGCGACGCTCAATCCCGGCGATGAGGTGATCCTCTTCGAGCCCTACTACGGCTATCACCTCAACACGCTGAAAGTGCTCGGCGTCGAGACGCGCTACGTCCCGCTGCGCCAGCCCGACTGGTCGATCGACTTCGACGAGCTTCGCGAGGCGTTCACCGCGCGCACGAAGGGAATCGTCGTCTGCACTCCGTCGAACCCGTGCGGCAAGGTGTTCACCCGCGAGGAGCTGGAGCGGATCGGTGCGCTGTGCCATGAGTTCGGCGCCTGGGCCTACACGGACGAGATCTACGAGTACATCGTCTACGACGGCCGCAAGCACCTCTCCATGGCGGCGGTCGACTCCTGCCGCGAGGTGACGATCACCATCAGCGGCTTCTCGAAGACCTTCTCCGTGACCGGCTGGCGGATCGGCTACGTCGCCGCCGACGCGCGCGTCATCTCCTCGATCGGTCTCGTGAACGACCTCTTCTACGTCTGCGCGCCGACGCCGCTTCAGTGGGGCATCGCGCGCGGCCTGGAGATCGGCGACGACTACTACTCGGCGCTCGCCTCGGACTACCAGAAGAAGCGCGACATGCTCGCGGACGCGCTGCGCGACGGCGGCTTCGAGCCGTATGTCCCGCAGGGAGCGTATTACATGCTCGCCGGCATCCCCGAGCACTTCCGCGATGACCGGGAGGCGGCCGACGCGCTCCTCGAACAGGCCCGCGTCGCCTCCGTGCCCGGATCGGCGTTCTACGCCAGCGGCCGCGGCTCGCGCCTGCTCCGCTTCTGCTTCGCGAAGGACTTCGCCGCGCTGGAGGAAGCGTGCCGGCGGATCGCCGCCGGCCGCTCCGTTACGGCGTGACCCTCACCCGGCCCTTCGCTGCGCTCAGGGCCACCCTCTCCCGCAAGCGGGAGAGGGGCAACGTCGGGAGATGGCCCTTCTCCCGCTTGCGGGAGAAGGTGCCCGAAGGGCGGATGAGGGCGTCCGGTTACGGCGTGACGTTCGTGCCCGGGCCGATCGCGTTCTGACCGCTGGTCAGGGCCGGCGCCGGCGAGCAGCCGTTCGCCAGCTGGCCGGCGTCGGTCTCGGTGCCGAAGCGCCCCTCGGCCGTCATCCAGACCGTGACCCAGTTCTGGCTCTGCCGGACGCCGGTCGTCGTCGAGGTGTTCGTCCGGAAGTCGCGCAGGGTCGGCGGCGTCGAGTCGCTGAGACCGTTCACCGTGACGCTGTAGGCGTTCGAGCCGCGGTTGTTCAGATTCAGGTACATCCAGCCGGCGACGTCTCCCGCGTTCGAGAGCGGCGGGAAGAGCGAGGAAGCCGTGGCGATGCGCGAGGTGGCCGGAAACGTACCGAGTGAGCCGGTCGCCGTCGTCGTCGGATTCTCGCGCTCGTCGAAGCGGACGATGTCGCTCACGAGCATGTTGTTGTTGCTCGCGTACGAGGCGCAGTTCGTCGACGCCGCGACCGTTCCCTCGCGCCAGATCTTGTAGTCCGTGTTGAACGCGCCCGTCCCGCCCTGGATGAAGCGCGCGGCGAAGGTCGAGGGGAGCGGCTGGCGGCGGTCCACCGTGCGCGGCACGTTCGTGCCCGCGCCGTTCGTGTAGCGGTCGTAGAAGGTATAGGGAAGACTCGAGTTGCCGACCGTCCCCGCCTTGCCGCCTTCGGGCACGGCCCGGATGTGCACCATCGGATTGCCGCCGGCGTAGTTGCCGGAGGCCGGATTCGGATTCAGGGTCTGGTAGTCGCCGAGCAGGACGTTGTCGAAGAGGATCTCGTCGCGGAAGTAGCTCGCCGCGGCCGGGCCGCTCGTCGTGCAGGTGGCGACGACGTCGATCGTCGCGTAGCCGATGAGCAGCGAGTGCTGGTTGCCGATGCGCGTGTTGCCGCAGGCGTCGGTCGTGCCGTTGCGCAGCGCGTCCTGCACGTCGTCGAGCAGCGACGCGGGGATCGTGCCGACACCTTGCGAGCAGAGGGAGGCGGCGCTGCCGAGAAAGTTCGGGTTCTCGTCGTTGTCGAGCGAGCGCGAGCCGGTCGCGGCCTTGTTCGACGTGCCGTTCGGCGGCGCGATGATGCCGCGGACGACGACGTCATAGAGATTGATGGCCTGGACGTCGTAGCCGGTGAGAAAGATGTTGAAGCCGAGCACCGGGAATCCCCAGTCCGTCCAGAGGGTGACGTGCGCGATCTGCGGCGTGCGCGTGGTGTTCGTGATGGTGAAGAGCGTCGTCACCGCAGTGGCCTGGTTCTCGTTCGCCACCTCGAAGTAGGGGATGAGCAGCGTCGCCGCCGGAAAGACGCCGATGTCGCAGGAGTCGTCGTTGTTCGTCGTCGACGGCCCGAGGTTCGAGACGGCGGCGTTGGCGGCGGTGGCCGCGAGCAGCATCGCGACGGCGATCAGGGTCTTGCGCATGGATGGGATCTCCTCGAGGTGCTCACTTGACGCCAGCGGCGTCCATGTCGGCGAGAATCTGCTCGGCGTGCTTCGCCGTGTCGACCTTCTTGTAGATCTTCAGGATCCGTCCGTCCGGCCCGATCCAGTAGGTCGTGCGAGCCACTCCCCACGAGCGTCGCCCGTAGAGATTCTTCTCTTTCCAGACGCCGTACATCTTGGCGACGTCGGCCGTGGTGTCGGCGAGCAGCGGGAAGTTGAGGCTGTGTTTGTCCGTGAACTTGTCGTGGCTCTCCAGCGAGTCGGTGGAGACGCCGAGGACCACGGCGTGGTGTTTGGTGAGGTCGCCTTCGTGATCGCGGAACGAGCAGGCCTCGGCCGTGCAGCCCGGCGTGTCGTCCTTCGGATAGAAGTAGAGGATCACGTGCTTGCCGCGATTCTCCTTGAGAGTGAGCTCCTTGCCGCGCGTCGACGGCAACCGGAAGTCGGGCGCGAGATCGCCGACCTTCGGTTCGTAGAAATCCTGCATCTGTTTCCTCCTAGTTTGCCGGACCGCCGAACAGGACCTTCTCGGCGATCAGCACTCCGTTCAGCGCGGAGCTGCGGCGCAGATTATCGCAGACGGCCCAGACCCAGAATCCGCCTTTGATCGACGGATCGGGCCGCACTTCGGCGATCAGAACCTCGTCCTTCCCCGCCGCGTCGATGGTGCCGAACGCCTGGTCTCCCTCGGCGAACGCAAAGGCGGGATTCGCCTTCAGCGACTCGAGGATCCGGGCCGGCTCGATCGCGCTCTTCGTCTTGATGAACAGCGAGAAGGTATGCCCGTGGAAGATCGTCCCCTGGGTGATCAGCACCGCCAGCTCCGTCCGCGGGTCGATGAACGAGCGCACCTGCGAGACGATCACCTCCTCGTTGTGCTCCAGCGCGGGATAGAGGTTGAACGCGAGCTGGCGGTCGAAGATCTCCTTCGGCACCGACTTGATGTTGAGGACGCTGATCGTCTGCTGGGCCAGCTCCTCGACTCCTGCCTGCTCGAACTCCGAGGCCGGCTGGACGACGGTGGCGGTGCAGATCTCGACGGGAGCGAGGCGCTCGATCTGGTGGAGGATCAGCGCGATCGGAATCGCGACCGGATGCGGCGAGACGAGCACGCTGTCGGAAGCATCGATCTCCTCGAGGTTCACCCCGGCGATGGCCAGCTTTCCCTCCTCGGCGGTGGTCGGCTGGGAGAGATCGATGGCGTGGAAGTCGTCTTCCCCGGCGCGCTCGATCCACTCCCGGTTGCCGGCCGGCGGCCCGCAGAAGAAGACGACGTCGAGGTCCTCGAGCTCGGCCTGGGAAACCGGGGTGACGACGGTCGGCTCGTCGGCCACCTCGGTCAGCGCGCCGGCGTTCTTGCCGGAGGAGTCGAGCAGCGCGACCTTGGCGAAAGGGAACGCGCGCTCGCGAAGGATGGACTTCACTTCATTGCCGACGAGAGTGAGCGGATTGATGATGCCGAGGCGATAGCCGGCGGCGGATTTGGGATGAGGCATGGTCGCGACGTTGTATCACGCCGCCATGGATCACGGCGCCTCGACCGGCTCCAGCTTTTCCTCGTCCTTGGCTCGTCCCGGGAACGCTACCGTCCACAGCTTCACCAGCGGTCCCGACGTGAGGTAGAGCATCGCCCCGACGAAGAGGAACTCCTTCGGCCACTTCGTCAGCAGGCCCAGGACCAGGCCCAGCATGACGAAGTACATCAGCGACCGCTCTTTCTGCAGGTTGAGCCCCTTCTGGCTGCGGTAGCGGATGGGAGAGACCATGGCGAAGGCGACGGCGACGGTGACGAAGAGCATCACCGTTGCGAAGCGCTCGTCGGTGACGGGCGCCGGTGCGTAGTTGATGATCGCGGCGATGGTCAGCGCGCCGGCCGGACTCGGCAGGCCGACGAAGTAGCGGTAGTCGGTCTTCCCCGTCTGGACGTTGAAGCGCGCCAGGCGCAGCGAGACGGCGACGAGGAAGAGGAAGGCGATGCCGCCGCCGAGATTGCCGAGGCTGCGCAGGCCCCAGGCGTAGACCAGCACGGCCGGCGCGGCGCCGAAGGTGACGACGTCCGCCAGCGAGTCGTACTCCTTGCCGAACTCGCTCGTTGCACCGAGAGCGCGCGCGATCAGGCCGTCGAAGGTGTCGAAGACCGCGGCGATGAAGAGGGAGAGGCAGGCCAGCTCGAAGAAATGGACCGCGAGGTCCGACCGCCCCTCGGTGACGGCCTGAATGCCGCGCGTGGAGTTGACCATCGAGCGGAAGCCGAAGAAGAGATTGAGGACGGTGAGCGATGTCGGGATGACGTACACACCGCGCCGGAGGTTCAGCGGTTTCCGGAGGCGCGGCTCGCTCATCGCTTTTCCTCGATCTCGGCCACGACCGTCAAGCCGACTTTCACCTTATCGCGCATCTTCACCAGGACCTTTGCCTCGGGCGGGAAGAATATGTCCACCCGCGAGCCGAATTTGATCATCCCGATCCGGTCGCCGCGCACGACGTCATCCCCCTCTTTTTTGTCGAAGACGATTCGCCGCGCGAGCAGGCCGGCGATCTGCTTGAAGGCGACGGTCGCGCCGCGGGAGTCGGTCATCACCACCAGATTCTGCTCGTTCTCCTGCGACGACTTGTGCGACATCGCGGCGATCTTCTTCCCGGGGTTGTAGCGGTAGTGGATGATCTTCCCGCTGATCGGCGCCCGGTTGACGTGGACATCGAACACGGACATGAAGATCGAAACCTGCCGGGTGAGGCCGGGCCAGACCTTGCCGTCGGCGATGTCCTTGATCATCACGACTGTGCCGTCGGCCGGGGAAAGGACGTCGACGTGCCGCTCGGAGCCGCGCCTGTGCGGGTCGCGGAAGAAGTTGAGGAGGAAGGCCGCGACCGCGCCGAGGATGATCGCGGCCACGTACCACTGCAGGAGCAGGGCGATCGCGAGGATCACGAACGGGATGATGAACAGCCATCCTTCGGGCGCAATACGAACCTTCGGCAATGGTTGGCTCCGGCCGGGGATCTTATGCAAAGGGCGAGCAAGTTGCCAGGGTGAGGCCGCGTGGGTGGTTGCCGGAGGCGGTTGCCACGCTTCGCTGGTTGCCCGGTTGCCAGGTTGCCCGGTTCGGTGTCATTTCCCATATGAGTGAAGCCACCGCGTTTCTTCACCCAGCAACTCAGCAACCAACCCGGCAACCCGGCAACCTGGCAACCTGGCAACCCGGCACCACCGCCCCCAAAAACACGAAGACCGGGGCATCCTCCCCGGTCTCCGCACAGCAACGAGAAATCGCAAGCGCTACACAGTCGCGTTCTCATGCTCCCACGAGCGAATTCGCTCGGCCATCTGATCCTTGAGGTGGAGTTTCCGCTTCTTCAACGTTTTCTCTTCGATCTCTTCGTCGAGGGAGATCTCCTTCTTCGTCGTCAGCGCCTGAAGGCGCTCTTCGCACTGATGGTGTTCCTCGATCCACTGCCGGAATTGCGGGTCTTCGTTACTGAGAATCCGTTGAATGTCAGCGGTGCGATTCGACATCCTTTTTCCTCCTTCGAAGTACCGTTCGCGAGCACGATTGTAGCACCGGCCCCACATACGCCAAATGCCGTCCGTGACAACCGTAAGTTCATGGAAACGCACGGAGTTGTCGTGTCGTAACTCTCTGATGCGAGCTTCGAACCAGTCTCGGGAGGAACTAGAATGCGCGCCGCATGCGGCACCCGGCGCTACGCGTCCTCCTCGGCGTCCTCATCCTTTCGGTTTTCCTGACGCCGTTCCGCCGCGAGCTCTTCGTCGGTGACGAGACGAAGTACTCCCAGGTCGTGCGCGAGATGCGCTCCGGCGGCTCCTTCTTCCTGCCGACGCTCGAGGGAAGTCCGTTCACCCACAAGCCGCCGCTGCACTTCTGGCTCATCGCCCTGCTCACCTATCCGTTCGGCGTCTACTCGCTCTGGCCGTACGTGCTTCCCTCGCTCGCCGCGTTCCTCCTTCTTCTATGGCTCGTGAACCGGATTGGGGATGACGGCGGCGTCGCGGCGTTCTGCTGCGGCACGGCGGTGATGGTCTGGGCCTCGGCGCAGACGGCGCGCATGGACGTCAGCTTTACCGCGCTCCTCGTGCTCGGAGGCTGGATGCTGCTTCGCTTCTTCGAGCAGCGCGACTTCCGCGCGCTCCTCCATGCGGCGATCGCGCTCGGCGTGGCGACCGTCGTCAAAGGGCCGATGGCGCCCGTCATCGGCATCGCGCTCTTCGCGCTCGAGGCCATTCGCCGCCGCGGCGCGCCGCGCGGCAACTACCTGCCGGCGATTGCCGCCTTGATCGCGATCCCACTCCTCTGGCTCGTGCCGGCGCTCCTGATCGGCGGCGAGGCCTACGCGAACGAGATCCTCTACAAGCAGACCGTCCGCCGCGCCGTCGGCGCCTGGGTGCACAAGTCGCCACCCTGGTACTACGTCACGCACGCGCCCGGGACGCTCTTCCCCTGGTTTTTCTTCGTCGTCCCCGCGCTGGTCTACGCCTGGCGCCGCGGCACGCGCGACGATCGGACGCGCTTCTATGCGAGCTGGATCCTCGCGGTGCTGATCCCGTACTCCGTGATCAGCTCCAAGCTCGACATCTACATGATGGCGATGATCCCGCCGGCGGCGCTGCTCGTGGCGGCATTCGTCACGCGCGAGCTGCCGGACGGCTACGTTCGCTGGTCGCGCATTCTGAACGTCGTCCAGCTCGCGCTGCTCGCTGTCGCCGGCGTCGCCGGCGCGACGATCGCGTCGCGCTGGGTCAAGCCGCCGGATGACGTCCTCGCGCGATTGCCGGAGGTGCGCGGTCTCTTCATCGTTCTCGCCGCTGCGGCGATCGTTGCGATCATCGTGGTGCTCCGCGCCCGGACGCTCGCCGGCGCCGCGCTCGCCGTCGGCGCGGTGCCGCTCGTGACGATGCTCTACCTGGCGATCGTTCTCGTCCCGCTCGCGAACGAGCAGGCCTCCACCCGTCCGGTCGTCGACGCGCTCGTCCGCGAGCACGTCCCGCCCGAGCAGATCGCGCTCTATTCGATCCCTCATCTCTGGACGCGGACGATGCCCCGCGAGCTGGAGCGCGCGAAACATGTCGACGCCGGCGAGCTCGCGCACACGGACGCCACGGTCGTCGTCACGAGCCGCAAGCATGACGACGACATCGCGCCGGCGCTCGCGCGCTACCGCAAAGTCGGCGAGCTGCGGATGATCGGCAAATGGTTCGACGTCTACCGCCGATGATCCCGCTCGAGCGCAAGCGCCTCCATGCCGCCGCGGCGTTCATCGCGTTGCTCGTGCTCTCCGTCCTCTGGCCGTCGCCGGTCGTCTCCTCGAACCGCCTCTGGCTGAACCAGTCGCTTTCGGTCGACGAGCTCTCCTTCCTCGGCCGCGAGGCGCCGTCGTGGGACGTCGTCTTCTGGTGCCTCGCCGGCCTGCTGCTGCTGGCGATTCTGCAAACCGGCGACTACGAGTGGAGCGACTTCCGCGAAGCCTGGCGCGACCTGCGCGGGTTCCGACTTTCGCGACACCTCCTCTCCTGGCGCGCGCTCGCGGTCTTCGTCGGCGCGATGATCGTCGTGGCAGTCGTCTGGCGATTCGCCGACGCGCCCGTCCTCGCGTGGGCCGAGGCGGTGCAGTCGGACGCGATCGAAGATGCCATCCGCATCGTCAACCGCCTCGGCGGCGGGATGAACCCCGCGCTCCTCGTCGGCTTCTTCCTCTTCGCCGGCGTCGCCTATCGCGAGCCGCGCTGGATCCGACATGCGGTCGCGATGGCGCTGGCCGGACTCGGCGCCGGCATCCTCGTTCAGATCGTGAAGGCGACCGTCGGCCGCACCCGTCCCGAGCTGTGGCTCGGCCCGTTCCATCACGCCGGCGCGTCCTCGACGTCGTTTCCGAGCGGCCACACAGTTGGCGCCTTCGCGCTCGCCGGCGTGTTGCTGTTCTCGGCGCGATCGAGAACGCTGCGCGTCATTGCGCCGCTTCTCGCCGCCGCCGTCGGACTCGCCCGCATCCTCGCCTTTCGCCACTGGACGTCCGACGTCACCGCCTCCGCCATCCTCGGCCTGGCCGTGGCCTGGATCGTCACGGAGTCTTTTTCCCGCGGAGTGACCCCTGTCACAAGCGGGGAGGCACCCCGCCCCTAGAATCCGCGCGCCAACTGAGGAGAGGTTTCATGGCGCCCAAGCGATTGTCCCTGATCAACTACGACGTCCTGCGCGAGCTTTGCGACGGCTGCCGCAAAGAGCGCTTTCACTTCGTCCCCATCGGTGCGGCGCCCGCGACCGGCGCCTGCCGCAACTGCGGCTCCGACTCGAAGCTCGCCGATCTCAGCGATACCGCCGTCCTTCGCCTGATCACGAACGCCAACGGCGACGTGGTCGTGGTGCCGATGATCTCGCGCACGGCGTAGCGCCGCGTTCCGAGGTAGCATTCCTTCGATGGCGAAGGAGATGCGCCGCCGCGCCACCTATGACGACCTGTTGAAGGTTCCCGACCATCTGGTCGCGGAGATCGTCGATGGCGAGCTGTTTACCAGTCCGCGACCGGCTTCGCCACACGCGCGCGCGGTAACGAAGCTTGGGAATGTTCTTGGTCCAGCCTTCGATGATGGCGATGGCGGACCTGGCGGTTGGTGGATCGTGTTCGAACCGGAGCTGCATCTGGACGATGACGTGCTCGTCCCCGATATCGCCGGATGGCGGCGTGAGCGGATGCCGGTGTATCCGAATGTCCCCGCTTTCACGCTCGCTCCGGATTGGGTCTGCGAAGTCGTTTCTCCCTCAACCGGCCGGCTGGATCGGATTCGCAAGATGCCGGCGTATGCGCGACACGGCATTTCCTACATTTGGGTTATCGATCCACTCCAGCAGACGCTGGAAGTCTTTCAGCTCAAGGACGGTCAGTGGTTCGTCGTTGCCACACATGAAGGCGCAGACGTCGTCCGCGCCGTGCCGTTCGACGCGATCGAGATCGATCTCGCGCGCCTCTGGATCCCCACGTAACGCCTGTCATCCCGCTCGGGATGACAAGCGTTAGCTACGCCTCCATCTCCGCGAAGTTCACCGACACCAGCCGCGAGCACCCCGCCTCTTCCATCGTCACGCCGTACAGCACATCTGCGGCTTCCATCGTTCGCCGCGAGTGGGTGATGACGATGAACTGTGTATCACGCGACATGTCGCGCACCAGACGGACGAAGCGCTCGTTGTTGACCTCGTCGAGCGGGGCGTCGACCTCGTCGAGGATGCAGAAGGGGCTGGGCTTGTAGCGGAAGATCGCGAAGAGAAGCGCGAGCGCCGTCAGCGCGCGCTCGCCGCCCGAGAGGAGCGCGATCGATTGGTTCTTCTTGCCCGGCGGCTGCGCGACGAGCTCGATGCCGCTCTCCAGCACGTCCTCCTCGTCGAGGAGCTGCATGCGCGCGGTGCCGCCGCCGAAGAGCGAGGTGAAGATCTCGCCGAAGGACGTGTTGACCTGCAGGAAGGCGTCGCGGAACAGCTCGCGCGAGGTGAGGTTGATCTTCCGGATGGTCGATCGCAGCGACTCGATCGCCTGCACCAGGTCATCGCGCTGGGTGCGGAGGAACGACTCGCGCTGCTCCAGCTCCTGATGCTCGTCGATGGCCAGGACGTTCACCGGACCGATCTTCTCGATCTGGTCGGTGAGCTTCTGCACCTCGGTCTCGAGCTGCGCGCGCGCGTCTTCATCCGACGGCGGCTCGACCTCGGCCAGAGCGTCGATGCCGGCATGGAGATCGAGCGCGATCTGCTCGCGGAGTAGGTCGAAGCCGGACTTCGCCCGATCGAGGCGACGCTCCGACTCGAATAGGGTGTCCTTGGCCGCGTTCCACAGCTCGCGGGAGTTGACCGCGCGCGTCGACAGCTCCTGCACGCGCATTTCGAGGTCCGCCACCTCGGCTTCCAGCGCCACGCGGATCTCGCTGAGGTCGTGCACCTTCGTGAGCGACTCCTCGAGCTGGCCGCGGGCGTTCTCGACGGCGGTCTCGGTGCCGCTCTTCCGCTGCTGAAGATTCCCGATCTCCTGCTGCAGCTGCGTTGCGCGCGAGCCGAGGGAGACGACGATGCGGGTGAGGTTTTCGTGCTCGCGCTGGATCGCGTTCACGTTGCCCGAAGCGGCCTCGAGATCGACGCGCGCTTTCGAGGCGACGTCCGTCACCTCTTCGAAGACCTGCCGCGCCGTGGCGAGGCGGTCCTCGTGGCCGCGGATGGCCTCATGCAGCTCCTGCTCGCGCGCCTCCAGGACCTCGAGGTCCTCGATGGCGGAGTTCTTCCGGGTGATGAGCTGGTCCTTCTCCTCGACATAGAGCATCTGCTCTTCCGAGGCGACGGCGAGGTCCTTCTCGTAGCGTTCGAGCTCCGAGCCGGCGCGCTCGCGCTGGCTGCGCTTGTCGCGCAGCTCCTGCTCCGCGGTCCGGGCGCGCTCCTCGGCGAGGATGCGCGTGTCGTCCGCGGCCCGCAGCTCCTCTTCGAGCGTCTGCAGCTCGGCAGCGATGCCGGTGGCGCGCACTTCCTCCGAGCCGACGATCGCCTCGAGGTCGCTGATCTGGCGCTTGAGGGAGAAGACGCCGGGCGCGCCTCCCTCGGTCTTGCCGCCGATGACCAGCGGTCCCCGCACGACATCCCCTTCGAGAGTGACGAACGTCGCGTGCGGCCGCGCCTTCGCCTGGTCCATCGCCTGGCGGAGGTTGCCGACGATGTAGGCCTCGGGGATGGCCGCGCGGACGGCGTCCGCCACCGCTCCTTCGCCGATGATGGAGAAGGCCGCGTCGCCGCGGCGCGTTCCTTCGCCGGACGCCTGGTAGTCGAGCGCGATGAAGGCGCCGCGGCCGGAGCCGCGCTCGCGCAGCCGCTCGACGACTTCGATCGCCTTGTCCGTCGACTCGACGACCGATGCCTTCGACACCTCTTTGAGCAGCGTGTCGAGTGCCGCCTCGAACCCTTCCGCGGCGCGCACGGACTCGGCGGCCGAGGTTGCGCTCGGGATCAGCTCGAGGACCGCGCGGCGGACGTCCTCGTCCTGCGCTTCGAGCGACGAGAGCAGCGTCCGCAGCGAGTCGATCTTGTAGGTGGTTTGGGAGACCTTGTCGCGCGCGCTGGCGAGCGACCCGCGCAGCTCGTCGCGCTTCGAGACGAGCGCGTCGCGATGGGTGATCGCCTCGCGTGCCGCGTGCTGTGCGGAGACGAGCGCCTGCTCGGCGTCGCGCACGGACTGCTCCCACTCGTACATCGTCTGCAGCGCGCCGTCGCGGCTTTCCGCGGCTTTCCGTGCAGTCTCGCCGAGCTTGGAGAGGTAGAACTCGCACTTCTCGACTGCGATCTCGATCTGATGGACCTGGTTGCGGGCCTCGGAGATCCGGGCGATGGTGCGCATCAGCAGCTCGCGCGAGTCGGCCAGCGACTTCTCGTGCTGGCGGACTTCGTCCGCCTTCTCCTGCCGGTCGCGCTCGAGCTGGTCGGCGATCTCACGCAGGCGATTGCGCTCCGCGCGCGCGATCTCCAGAGCCTGGAACTTCTCATCCAGCAGCGCCTGCTGCTCGGCGCCTTCGTTCTGCAGAGTTCCGATCTGTCCGCCGGCGTTCTCAATGCGCTGCACCAGATCCGCGAGGTTCGTTTCCGACTGCTGCAGGAACGAGCGCAGCCGCTCGACATCCGCCGTGAGGCCGGCCATCTCCTCGCGGACGGCCGAGGCGCGTGTCGCACGCTGGGCGTGCAGCGTGCGCGTCTCGGCCAGCTCGGCTTCGTCCGCGCCGAGCTGCGCGGCGAGCTCGCTCTCGCGCGCCTGCGAGTCGGCGACGGCCGCATCCGCCGCGGCCTGCTCCGCCTCGGCGAGAAGGATCCGGCCGCGGTAGAGCGAGCGCTTCGCCGTCGAGAGCTGGTCGATCAGCTCCTTGTGCTTGCGGGCCTTGCCGGCCTGGCGCTTGAGCGAATTGAGATTCCGCGTCACCTCGGAGAGCGTGTCGTCGATGCGCAGCAGGTTCTGCTGCGTCTCCTCGAGCTTCAGCTCCGCGGCGCGGCGCTTGGTCTTGTACTTGGTGATGCCGGCCGCCTCCTCGATGAGGCGTCGCCGGTCCTGCGGCTTGTTCGAGAGGATCAGGTCGATCTTCCCCTGCTCCATCACCGAGTAGTTGCGGATGCCGAGGCCGGTGTCCATGAGGATGTCGGAGATGTCCTTCATCCGGACGCGCTTGCCGTTGAGACGGAACTCGGACTCGCCGCTGCGGAACACGCGGCGGTTCAGCGTGATGCGGCCGTCATCGGCGGCCGGGTGCTCATTCTCGGTCTTGAGGGTGAGCGTGACCTCGCCCATGGAGAGCGGACGTCTGCGCGCAGAGCCCTGGAAGATGACGTCTTCCATCGTCTCGCCGCGGATGTGCGAGGCGCGGTTCTCACCGAGGACCCAGATGATGGCGTCGCAGATGTTCGACTTGCCGCAGCCGTTCGGTCCGACGACCGCCGTCATCGGCGCCGGAAAGGCGAGGTTGGCGGGATCGTAGAAGCTCTTGAAGCCGTGAATTTCGAGTTTTTCGAGACGAAACATGAATGTGAAGGCCTGACCTGACTTCGTTGAAATGAACGGCGGATGGTAGCAGGAATGGCGCGCCTGCCCTGCTGCCGAATTCGTGCGTCCCAAACGATTGAAAGTGCAGTGATATTCACGGTTGACAGCGCGGCGGCGCAGCGGTTCCTGTGCACTACAATCGCGGGCCGTGATCGATGGGTATCTGGCCGGCGAGGCCGCCGTGGGCAGCTTCGCGGGTGCGAGTTGGGTGGTGGGGACGGTTGCGGGCCAATCCGCGGAGGGCGCGGTGGGGCACGCCGTCTCGGTTCCGGTGCGCATCGCCGCGACCGTCGACACGATCTATGACTGCGCCTCGATCACGAAGGCGCTGATCACCACGACACTGGTGCTGCAGGCCATCGGAGAAGGGCGGATCGGGCTCGACGACCGCTTCGAAGGCTTCACTTATCGCGAGCTGCTGACGCACACCTCCGGGCTGCGCGCCTGGCTGCCGCTCTATGCCTACGGCGACTACCGCACGGCGATCCTCGACCTTGGACGGGAGTATGAGCGGGGGACGAGGGTCGTCTACTCCGACCTCAACTTCATTCTGCTGTGGCTCGCACTCGAAGAGTTGTACGGCGACTATGCCGAGCGCGCGCGCTCGCAGATCTTCGAGCCGCTCGGTTTGCGCGACTCCCACTTCCGCCCCTCGCCGCTGCTCAAGCCGCGGATCGCTGCGACGGAGTGGGGACAGCTCTACGAAGCCGGCATGTGCGCCTCGCGCGGGATCGTCTTCGACGGCTTCCGCCGGCGGCTCATCTGGGGAGAGACGCACGACGGCAACTCCCATCACGCCGGCGGCACCGCGGGCAACGCCGGTCTGTTCGCGACGGCGCGCGACGTCTTCCGGATGGCGAGCGCGTTCGCCAGCGGCGCGCTCGTCTCGAAAGAGCTCGTGGCCGAGGCGACGCGCAACCACACGCCGGACCTCGACGACGCGCGCGGCCTCGGCTGGCAATTGCCGACCGGCAGTGCCGCGACGGAGATGCTTTCTCCGAACGCCTACGGCCACACCGGCTTTACCGGCACGTCGGTGTGGGTCGATCCGGAGCAAGACCGGATCATGGTCCTCCTCACGAATCGCGTGCATCCCTGCGCCGCACCCGTCGCGATCCAAAAGATCCGCGGCGAGTTCCACCGGCTGGCACTGCGCTGACCCACTGCGCAGCTTTTGATCCGTCCCTGCGGAACGAAAGAGGTCAGCCGCTGACCCGCGCTCGCGCTAACCCGTTGATTCTTCGTCCGAGCAAGCCCGGCATCCCGCCTGCTCTTCCGCGGCCCGGATATTTCGAAAGGAGAAGAATCGAATGATCTCTCGTAGCCTCGGAATCCTGACCTCGGCGTTCCTGCTCACTGCCGGCGTGGCCGTGGCCCAGGACATGGAAGTTCGCGTCGGCCGGCAACAGCAGCAGCAGGAAGAGACGGTCACCATCGGTGAACAGGAGTGGATCAGTCATGAGGCGTTCGTCGCCTCCGGCGGCCGCTGCGGCACCAAGCATCCATCCGTCGAACAGGCGGACGTCATCGAAGAGAGCTTCATGAACGCCCTTCTGTACACCCCGCGCTTCGGCTCCGAGTCGATCTCCAGCCCGGTCTCCATCACCGTGAACTTCCACGTCATCCGCAGTTCGACGGGCGCCGGCGACGTTTCGGACTCGCGCCTCAACAGCCAGATCAGCACCCTCAACTCCGCCTACTCCGGCCGTGGCTTCACCTTCGTCCGCGGCACGACCGACCGGACGAACAACAGCACCTGGTACACGATGCAGCCGGGCACGACGGCCGAGGTGAACGCCAAGACCTACTTCACCAACATGGCGTCGAACAACCCGACCTACGTCCTCAACTTCTACACCGCCGCTCCGGGCGGCGGCCTGCTCGGTTGGGCCACCTTCCCGTGGGACCTCGCCGGCAACAAGAAGATGGATGGCGTCGTGATCCTCAACTCCTCGATCAACGGCGGCAGCGCCACGAACTACAACCTAGGCGACACGGCCGTTCATGAAGTCGGCCACTGGCTCGGCCTGTACCACACCTTCCAGGGTGGCTGCGGCACCGGCAACAACACCACCAGCGGCGACCGCGTCGCGGATACCGCCGCCGAGGCTTCGGCCGCGTCGGGCTGCCCGAGCGGCCGCGACACCTGCTCCTACTCCGGCCTCGACCCGATCACGAATTTCATGGACTACACCTACGACTCCTGCATGAACAACTTCACGGGCGGCCAGGCGACGCGCATGGTCAACATGGCCTCGACCTACCGGCCGTCGCTGTAGTCCGCTGCACCCTCATCCGCCCAACGTTGTCCCTCGCCCCGCGACAGCGGGGAGAGGGTGGCCCTGAGCGCAGCGAAGGGCCGGGTGAGGGGCTACTCCTTCCAACCCCACTCCGCCGCGCGTGCTCGCAAGAGCAGCGCGGCGTTTTCGTCTCCGCTCGCCCCGGCGAGCTGGGCGAACATCCAGAGGGTTTCGGCGAGGAGCGGATCGGGATCGGTGTAGTCGTCGCGGAAGCGGGTCTCGAGCAGCTCGAGGTTGTCGCCGTAGAGGCGGAGCGCGGCATCGCGCTCGCCGCGGCGCAGAAGGATCCAGGCCAGCGCGAGCGCCTGGAACTCCTGGATCTGCGGGTGTGTGGCGATGGTGGTCTCCATCAGCCGCTTGGCCTCGTCGAGATCCTTTCCAGCACATTGGGATCCTAAGCTTAGAATTCCACGTGGACAAGTTGTCGCG
>JADMIO010987880.1_pt1 | contig 84136 bp, 66 predicted proteins | sample 8958161 | NCBI WGS metagenome assembly JADMIO01 (sample SAMN16585339, study PRJNA669376) | soil metagenome | isolation source: Crop rotation soil | place: USA: Cullars Rotation, Alabama | collected 2011 | reverse complement strand
CGACAACTTGTCCACGTGGAATTCTAAGCTTAGGATCCCAATGTGCTGGAAAGGGACTGCCACAGGAACTGATCGGTCGTGATGAGGTGCGCGTACGGCTGCGAGCGGATGCCGGTCGACCACATGTCGAGGAACTTGCCGTTCTCGTCGAACACCTGAATCCGCCGGTGGCCGCGATCGACGACGTAGAGTTTGCGGTCGCGTGAGATCTGGATGCTGTGGACCGTGTTCCACTCGTTCGGTCCGGGATTCTTCGGATCCTTCGGCGCCGCTCCCCAGTCCATGATGAACTTGCCGTCCTTGTCGAACTTCGCGACGCGCACGCCGCCGTAGCCGTCGCTGATGAAGAACGTGCCGTCGGGCAGCCACGCGATGTCGGTGGGCCGATCGAACAGCTTGCCGCCGTCGCGTCCGCGCTTCCCGACCGTGCCGAGGGTCATCACCAGCTTGCCGTCGTACGTGAACTTCCAGATCAGATGCTGCTGATCGTCGATGATCCAGACGTGCTTCTCGCGATCGTAGGGGCTCATCTTGATCTTGTGCGGCCCGCGTCCGCACGGATCCTGACTGAGCAGCTTCTCCATGAACGGCCAGTCCTGGACCATCTTGCCGTTTCGATCGACGACGAACACGGAGTGATGCCAGCGGCGCTCCCATCCGCGCTTGGCGACGGGTTCACAGGTGGCGCTCAGACCGTCGGTGTTGCCGGTCGAATTGCCGCGCGTCGGCTGCAGCATGCCGTACGGCGTCCACGGCTTCGCGCCCTCTGGCAGCGGCAGTTCGCCGCGCTGCGCGATCCAGATGCGGTCCGGCGTTTCGGCCCACACCGCGCCGACCGATCCCCACGTCCAGCCGGCGTGTTTCACACCGTCGGGGCCATCGGGCAGCGGCTGCGGCCAGTTCTCGACGAGCTCGTACGGCCCGTATTCTTCCTGTCCTCCCTTTTCCTGGATGGCGAGGGGGACGGCGATGAGGATGCCGATCGCGAAGAGAATAGTGAGCGACGCGATGCGCACACGCATGGTTGACGCTCCTTTCGCGGGCGAGTGTAGCCGACTTCGTAAGGAATGGGTTAAGACTTCTACTTCTACTAGATGAGATTGCCCGCCATCGGCGCGTACGTCGCCATGCTCACGGCGACGGCCGCCACTTTTCTTGCGATCGCGCACTACGGCAGCACACTGGCGGCTCCGCCGCCAGTCGCCCAATCGTCATCGGGCATCGTCCCGCAATTCCAAGACTCGCGCATCGTGCCGTCGGTGCTCACGGCGCTGGCCGCGGTCATCGTCCTCGGTCGCATGCTCGGCGCGGGACTCGGTTACGTGCGGCAGCCGCCGGTGATTGGCGAAGTGCTCGCGGGCATCGCGCTCGGGCCGTCGCTCCTGGGCCGCGTCGCGCCCACGCTTGTGCTCTCCGACAGCGCGACGCCGCTCCTCGGTTCGATCGCGCAAGTCGGCGTCGTGATCTACATGTTCATCGTCGGCCTCGAGTTGAACCTCGATCGCGCGGGCAAACGCGCGCACACGACCGTGGCCATCTCACATGCGAGCATCGTGACGCCTTTTCTGCTCGGTTCGTGCCTGGCGCTGTTTCTCTATCCGCGCTTCTCGACGGGCGACGTGCCGTTCACCAGCTTCGCGCTGTTCGCCGGCGTGGCGATGTCGATTACGGCGTTCCCGGTACTCGCGCGCATCCTGTCGGATCGCGGCATGACGCATTCGGAGCTCGGCACCATCGCCCTCACCTGCGCGGCGGTGGACGATGTGACCGCCTGGTGCCTGCTGGCGGGCGTTGTCGCCGTTGTCGAAGCGAGGCCCGATCGCGTGGTGATCGTCGTGATCCTCACGATCGTGTTCATCGCCGTCATGCTGACGTTGATCAGGCCGCTCGCGCGACGCGTCGCCGCCGTCTGGGATCAGCATCCCGCGGTCGGAGCGAGCTTGACCCTGGCTGGGCTGGCGCTCTCGGCGTACGCCGCCGAACGAATCGGCATTCACGCGATCTTCGGCGCGTTTCTCTTCGGCGCGATCCTGCCGCACGACGGTGCGCTCGCCCGCGCCTGGATCGACAAGCTGAAGACACCGGTCACGTTGCTGCTGCTCCCGGCGTTCTTTGCGCTCGCCGGTCTGCGGACGCGCATCGACCTCATCGCCGACCTGTCCGGCTGGCTCGTCTGCGCCTTGATCATCGTCGTCGCGACCGCAGGGAAAGTTGGCGGCACGTACATCGCGGCGCGGCTGACCGGCGTCGACGCGCGTCACAGCGCGGCGCTTGGCGTCCTCATGAACACGCGCGGCCTGATGCAGCTCATCGTGCTGAACGTCGGCCTCGAGCTGGGCGTCCTATCGCCGACACTCTTCACGATGATGGTGCTGATGGCGCTGGCGACGACGATGGCGACGTCGCCGCTGCTCGATCGTGCGCTACAATCCGCAGACACGACGTCATGACCGTAACGACCGCACCGGCAGCGAGGAAGCGTATGGGATGGGTGATCTTTGTGGCAGGGGCCGTACTCTCGTGGGGCGCGTACGGCGCGCTGCTGTACGTCGGCCAAACGCAGCTCGGCAACCCGCTGAAGGCGCTGCTGTGCGTCGGCGTCGCCTACTTCTTGATCGGCGTGCTGATCCCCGTCGGCGGCCTCGCGTCGCAGGGCGCGCTCTCGAATTTCAACAGCACCGGTCTCATCACGGCGACGATTGCCGGCGCGCTGGGCGCGGCGGGTGCGGCGTGCATCATCTGGGCGTTCAAGACGGGCGGCCTGCCGATCTACGTCATGCCGCTCGTGTTCGGCGGCGCGCCGATCATCAACGTGCTGATCAGCGTGTTCATCCACCCGCCCAAGAACCCGATCAACCCGATGCTCTACGTCGGCTTCCTGCTGGCGTCGGTCGGCGCGGCGATGGTGCTCTACTTCAGGCCGACAGCGTGAACGAAGAGGGAAATGCGCGAAGAGGTCTTAAAGCGGAACGTGGCGCAGGACTTTAGTCCTGCGGTCGCAGCCGCAGCGCTAAAGCGCTGCGCCACACTCTTCGTTCTTCTTGCGCTCTTCGTTCCCTGTTGGGCACAGAGCGCCACTGAAAGAGCTGACGCGCTGTCGGACGCCGCCCGCAAGGGTGACGCCGCGGCGGTGAAAAAGCTGCTGGACGAGGGCGTCGATGTCAACACCAAGTTCCGCTACGACCGCACGGCCCTCTCCTTCGCCGCCGATCGCGGCCACGTCGACGTCGTCAAGGTGCTGCTCGATCACAAGGCCGACGTCACCATCAAAGACACGTTCTACAACGCGACCGCGCTGACATGGGCCGTGAGCCCGGCGATGGATCGCACGCCGAAACACACCGAAGTCGTGCGCTTGTTGCTCGAGCACGGCGGCTACTCCGCCGAGGCGTTGAACGCGGCGCTGCAAGCCGCGACGCGCGCCAAGCTCACCGATGTTGTCGCGTTGATCGAGAAGGCGCAAAAGCGATGAAACGCCTCGTGGGCTTTTCGTGCGTTTTCGTGGCAGCCGTGCTGATGGGGTCGGCCGGCGTGTCGGCCCAGAACTGGCCGATGTTTCGCGGCCCGAATGCGTCTGGCGTTGCCGAGGGGTCGCCGACTGCGGTCACCTGGAGCGTCGCCACCAACGAGAACATCCTGTGGAAGACGCCGGTCGAAGGCGTCGCGGTCTCCAGCCCGGTGGTGTGGGGCGACCGCGTCTTCGTGTCCGCCGCGATCAGCGGCGACCCATCGTCCAAGATTCGCACCGGCCTCTACGGCGACGTCGAGCCGGTGAAGGATGTCTCCAGGCACGTTTGGAAGCTGATCGCCCTCGACAAGCGGACCGGCAAGGTGCTGTGGGAGCGCATCGCGCACGAAGGTGTACCGAAGACCAAGCGCCATCCCAAATCGAGCCAGGCGTCCGCCACGCCGGTCACCGACGGCCAGCGCGTCATCGTCTCGTTCGGATCCGAGGGCCTTTATGCCTTCGACATGAACGGCAAGCCGCTGTGGACGCGCGACCTTGGCGTCCTCAACGCCGGCTGGTTCTACGATCCCGACTACGAGTGGGGGATCGGCAGCTCGCCCATCATCTGGAAGAACCTGCTCATCGTGCAGTGCGACATCCAGAAGAACTCGTTCATCGCCGCCTTCGATGTCGCGACCGGCAATCCTGTCTGGCGCACGGCGCGTGAAGAGATTCCGTCGTGGTCGACGCCGACCGTGTTCGAGGCCAACGGCCGCACCGAGCTCGTGACGCAGGCCACGACCTTCACGCGCGGCTACGACCCATCGAACGGCAAAGAACTGTGGCGGCTCTCAGGGAATTCGGAGATCACGATTCCCACACCGGTCGTCGGTCCAGGAATCGTGATCGTCACCAACGGCTATCGCGGCGTGCAGCCGATCTTCGCGATCAAGCCCGGCGCCTCGGGCGACATCACCGTCAAGGACGACAAGCCGGGGCCCGCATTTGCGTGGAGCACGACGCGCGGCGGTCCCTACATTCCGACGCCCGTGATCTACGGCGACCTGCTCTACATCCTGCAGAACAACGGCGTACTCGCCGCGCACAACGTGAAGACCGGCGAACGCGTCTATCAGGAACGCGTGGCCGGCGGCGGCTCCTACAGCGCGTCGCCGGTCGTCGCCGACGGCAAGATCTACCTCACCAGCGAAGACGGCGACGTGAACGTGGTGAAAGCCGGACCGGCGTTCGAGCTCCTCGCCACCAATCACATGGGCCAGGTGGTGATGGCGACGCCGGCGATTTCCGACGGCATCCTCATCATCCGCGGGCTGAAAGATGTCTTTGCGATCGCCTCGAAAACGGCTGCTCGTTAGCGCGCTCGCGCTCGTGTCGACGTCGACGCTGTTCGCGCAGACGCGACCGGCCGACTGGACGCAGTGGCGTGGCCCGAACCGCGACGGCGCAATCACGGCGTTTACCGCGCCGGCCGCGTGGCCCGAGAAGCTCACCCGCAAGTGGAAGGTGGACGTCGGGCTCGGATACGCCTCACCCATCCTCGTTGGCAGTCGTGTGTTCATGTTCTCGCGTCGCGGCGACAACGAAGTGCTCGCCGCGCTCGAGGCCGACACGGGGAAAGAGATCTACGCGGTGAGTTATCCCGCGCCGTTCACGGTCAACTCTGCGGCGGCGCGGCACGAAAAAGGTCCCAAGTCGACGCCGACGTTCGCCGGCGGCCGCATCTACACCCTCGGCATGACCGGCATCGTCTCGGCGTTCACTGCCGCGGATGGCAAGCGCCTCTGGCAAACAGCCGCGCCGCCGAAAAACCCGCTGTATCACACCGCTATGTCGCCGCTCGTCGAACGCGGGTTGGCCATCGTTCATGTCGGCGGTCACGATCAAGGCGCGCTCACCGGCTTCGACGCGGTGACCGGCGCGGTGAAATGGGAATGGAAGGGCGACGGCCCGTCATACAGCTCGCCGATGGCCGTCATGCTCGGCGGCGTCCGGCAGGTCATCGTTCTCACGCAGAAGCTCATCGTCGGTGTCGATGAAACGACGGGTGCGTTGCTGTGGCAGCGGCCCTACACGACCGAGTACGACCAGAACGTCATCACGCCGATCGTCTACGGCGACACGATCATCGTGTCGGGGCTCGAGAAGGGCGTGACCGCGTTCAAACCGATCAAGCGCGGCGCGCAGTGGACGACGGAGAACGTCTGGGAGACGAAAGACGTCGGTCTCTACATGACCAACGCCGTGGTTGCCCGCGATCGCCTGTTCGGTTTGTCGCATCGAAACAGCGGCCAGTTCTTCGCGCTGGATGCGAAGACCGGCAAGGCGATCTGGACGAGCCCGCCGCGCCAGGCGTCCAACGCCGCCATCCTGCACGCCGGCGACGTGCTGTTCATGCTGAAGGACGATGCGGAATTGATCGTCGCGGATGCGAAGGCCGACACCTTCGCGCCTTTGAAGCGTTACAGCGTCGCCGACAGCGCGACCTGGGCGCAGCCGACGATCGCCGGCAATCGCCTGTTTGTGAAGGACACCACCGCCCTCGCGCTCTGGACCTGGTGAAACGCGATGGTGAAACGGCGATCGCGATCGGATCGAGATCGGATCGCGATCCGATCACCGCTACTTGGCCGCCTTGACCCCTTGCAGCCAGTTGAGCACGATCTTCAAGCTGTTCGCCGACGCGTCGTCTTCGATCATCACGAACCGCTGACCGTCCGGCGAGACGTCATAGTTGGCGACCGACAAGGTTTCGCCAAACGCGTACGCTTTGTCGAACACTGTCTGGGGCCGCGACAAATCGAGCTCGTCGCCCGAGGCGCGCACGTCCACCGCCATCATCTTGGTGCCGTGCCGATAGAACAGTTCTCGACCGTTGCGATTCCAGACCGGGTGCGTCCCGCCGTCCGTGGACACCTGCCAGCGGCGATCGCCTCCTGACGCCGGCCGCAGGTACACCTGAAATTGACCGGACTCGTCGGACGCATACGTCATCCACCGTCCGTCGGGCGAGAACTGTGCTCCTGCATCGTAGGCACGCGACTCGATCGCGGCCTTCGGCTGTGGATCCTTCGCCTCGAGATCCACGACGAGGACGTCTGCCGAGGTCTCCGAATTGTAGCGGCTGACGGCGAGCGTCTTCCCATCGGGCGAGATCGAGTTGGGAAAATCCGACACCACTTTGTAGACCGGTGTCCCGGCGCCGCCGCCGTCCGGATCGACCCATCGCACGCTGCCCGGCGTGCTGAAATAGAGTCGGCGGCCGTTCGGCGCCCACGTCGGAAATGTCGACCGCGTGTCGCGCGTCAGCGGGCTGAGCGTCTTCCGCGCGAAGTCGTACAGCGAGATGGTCCCGTTGACGGTGACGGCCAGCCGGCGGCCGTCGGGGCTGATCCGCGGATGCGTGGCGCCGCCGGGGGTCTCGGTCAGCAACTCCTCGGCGCCATGTCGCGAGACCCAGACGAGATGGTTCGCCGTGCGCGCCGCCGTGTACACCAGCGAGCCCGAACCGGAGATCGCCGCGCCGGCCCAGATGTCTGAGTTGCTGGCGACGTCTTCCTGAATCAGCGCCGGCTGGCCGGCGAGCGATCGGCGATCCGGAGCGAGCGGGGCCGCGAGCAGCTGCGTCCCGCGGAAGAAGATCAGCGTATTGCCGACGACGAGCGGAGACGTGGCCTGCTCCACGACCGGCGCCTGCGAGCCGTTGGCCCGGTCCAGCGACGAGATCCACACGCTGTCGTTGTTGCGCACGCCGAGGAGAATGACGCTCGCCGATGGCACGTCGGCGAGCGAGAAGGCGCGTCCGCCCTGCCCGACCGCGTCCGCCGCGAGCAACTGCTTCGGGGCGCCGCCGGCGGCCGCCACTTGCATGACCGACCCGCTGTGCAAATAGACGATGTTGCCGTCCGTGGTCCAGGCGCCGCCGCCTTGCGGAAAGACGCCGGTGGCCAGCGGGACAACCAACCCGTCCGACAGGGAGATCTTCTTCACTTCCGAATTCGTGACGAAACCGAGCGACGCGCCGTCCGGGGAGAAGAAGCACGAAAACGCGCCTTCGGTCCCACGCAGTGGCTGCACCTCGAACCGATCGAGGGTGCGTGTATAGATCGCGCGGAGGCTGTCGTGCACACCGATGAACGCCAGCCGCGTCCCGTCCGGTGACATCGCGAGCGTACGGCTGCCGGTCGTGAACAGCGCGACGCCGCTCGGCAGATCCATTTCGAGCCGCGCGACACCGATCGAAGACGCAGGCGTCGATCGCCACGCGCGCGGCGCGAGGACCGCGACGACGATCGCGAGCAGCCCGGCGAGAGCCCACGGCACGAACCGCTGCCAACCGGCAGCGCGGGGCGCGGCCGCCGGCACGGGCACGCCGGCCGTCACGCCACTCCCAGGCACGGCCATCGGCGTCTCGCCGCCCACCTCACGAATTTCGAGGCGCGCGTCGCCGATGTGATGCAGGCGATCGTTCGGATCCTTCTGCAGGCACCGCTTCAACAACCGGCGGATCGACGGCGGCGTCGTCTCCGGCAGCGCATTCCACTCCGGGTCCGCGCGGACGACAGAGGCGAGCACGTCGGTGATCGTTTCACCTGGAAACAGTTTCTTGCCGGTCAGAAGCTCGAACAGCACGCAGCCGAACGCCCAGATGTCGGTGCGCGCGTCCACCGGGCGCCCGCGCGCCTGTTCGGGGCTCATGTACGCCGCCGTGCCCACAATCAATCCCGACGCCGTCATCGCCGGCGCCATCGTCGGTGAAAACGACGGGTTGCCGCCGAGCGCGCCAGAGTCTTTGCCGAAGGCTTTCGCGAGACCGAAGTCGAGCAGCTTCACCTTGCCGCTTGGATCGACCTTGATGTTGGCGGGCTTGAGATCGCGATGAATGATCCCCTTCGCGTGCGCCGCCTCGAGGCCCTCCGCGATCTGCCATGCGATGTCGAGGGCTTCCTCGAGGTCCATTCCGTGGCCGCGGAACATGCGCGCATCGAGCGTGTCGCCTTCGACGAGCTCCATCACGAGCGCGCGCACATCGCCGACGTGTTCCAGGCTGTAAATCGCCGCGATGTGCGGATGATTCAACGACGCGAGCAGCTTGGCCTCGCGATCGAGACGAGCCAGGCGATCGGGATCGTGCGCAAAGGCATCCGGCAGAATCTTGATGGCGACGTCGCGGTCGAGGCGGGTATCGCGCGCGCGATACACCTCGCCCATGCCGCCGGCGCCGAGCTTCGAGATGATTTCGTACGGACCCAGCTGGGTCCCCGCGGTGAACGGAGCGGCCATGAGGTGCTGGAAATTATAGAAGAGGTGGCGTTACGACGAACGCTTGCCGATGCAATAGAGCTGGGTCGCCGTGCGGAGGAAAATCTGCCCTTCCGAAATGGCCGGCGAGCTGAGCGTGTAGTCGTCGAAATCGTTTTCGGCGAGCACCTGGAAGGTCGGGCCCGCCTTCACGACGACGGTGACGCCGTCTTCGTTGGAGACGTAGATCTTGCCGTCGGCCAGCACCGGGGAACTGCTGTAGGTCGCCGGACGCAGCCGCTGACGGCCGTAAATCTCCTTGCCGGTTTTCAGATCGAGACAGAACATGATGCCGCGGTCGTTGACCACGTAGACGTACGTGCCGTCCGTGACGGGCGTCGGCACGTCGGGGCCGTAGTTGAACGACCAGAGCACGTGCGATCGCGTGATGTCGCCGCGGCCGCCGGCCTTGAGCGCCAGCATCGGACGCTCGCGCGTCGGCGCCAGGATCACGTCGCCGAACACCACCGGAGACGCCACGATTCGGTACGATCCGTCGTTCTCCGGATTGAGGCCGTTGGCGCGCCACAGTTCTTTGCCGCTGGCCGGATCGTGGCCGGTGACGACGTCGCCGCCGGTGATGACGATTTCGTGCGCCGCGCCGGTCTTCAGGAGCGCCGGCGTCGTGTACGAATCCGGCGATTCAAAGCGCGCATGCGTGGGACGTTCGACGCGCCACAGCGTCTTGCCGGTCGCGCCGTCGATCCGCAGGACGTACGACGGATCGTCGGTACGCATCCCGTGCAGCACCTGCACGTAGAGCGCGTCGCCGACGAGCAGCGGCGACGAGCCGTAGCCCCAGTTCAACCCGAACCGGCCGTAGTCCTTCTGAATGTCGCGGTTCCAGAGTTCTTTGCCTTCGAAGTCGAAGGCCTTCAGGATCCCCGTGCCCGTCATGACCCACACGCGCTTGCCGTCGGTGACCGGCGACGGCGACGACATGTTCTGCTTCCGCTCCTGGTGATTGCCGCCGCCGAGCGCTCGCTTCCACAGCACGGTGCCCTTCGTGCGATCGATGCACCACAGGAAGAGGTTGTCGCCCTCGCGATGTCGCAGATCTTCGGCCACGCTCAGAAAGATCCGATCGCCCCAGATGATCGGCGTCGATCCCGACCAGGCCGGCATCGCGATCTTCCAGGTGACGTTGTCCGTTTTCGACCAGTGGACCGGCAGGTTCTTGTCGGCGCTGAGGCCGTTCAGCGACGGACCGCGCCACTGCGGCCAGTTCTCGGCCGAGAGAGTTTCAAGGCCGACGGCGAGCCAGACGACGAGCATCACCGCGTGGCGCAGGGCTTTAGCCCTGCGATCGCCGCAGGCCTGAAGGCCTGCGCCACGTTCTGCCTTGGATCGCATGCCTACTCCGATCGCAACGCCTCGAGCAGCGGCGTGCTGAGTGCTGCGCGCGTCGCCACTGCTGACGATAGCAGGCCTGCCAGAAACACCGCAAACACAAGCGCGGCGCTGCCGGAGCCCACCGGCAGGCGGCCGCCGCGTTCGAGCGCCGCGGGCATGATGGCGACGATCGCGCACACCGTGCCGATCGCGAGTCCCCACGCCACCAGCAGCAGGTTTTCGGCGACGACGATGAGGAAGATGTTGCCGCGGCTGTAGCCGACGGCGGCAAGGAGACCAAGCTCGCGGCGCCGCTCGAGCACGTTGCGCAGGACGACAGCCGCGAGGCCGAGCGTGCCGACGAGCAACCCGAGCCCGCCGAGCGCCTGGAACGTCGCGAGATACGTGTTCTCCACGGTGTGGAATTCCGCGAGCCGGACGGCCGTGCTCTCGGCGTCGGCGCCGAGATCCGCCGCGCCTTGCTCGATCGCCGAGTCGGCGACATCGCCATCCAGCAGCAGGAAGCGGTAACCCTCCTGCGCCGGAAACAACCGCACGAAGTTGGCGTCCGCCATCAGCAGCTCGCGCTGGAAGATGCTGTCGGCGAGCGCGGCCACGAGCCGGAGCTTGATCGGCCGCTCCCCCGCCGTGATCGTGATGTCGTCGCCGATTGCCTTGTGCAGGACGTAGGTCATCGAGTTCGCGTCGGCGACCACTGGCACCACATCGCTGCCAAGATCGCGATTCAGCAGGAGCCACGGATTCGCGCGCTCGGCATCGGTGGCGGCGATTGACGACTGAAAGGCGAACCGCCCGCTGTCGGCAAACGCTTTCGTCACGCCGAGAATTCGCGGATTCGTCGGCTCGTACAAATTCAAGCAGCTCGCATCGTCGCCCGGCAGCACGCGGAACGGTTCGACGTGCAACGAATCGCCGGTGACCAGGCCGAGCGCCTCACGACCGTCGCGGCCGTTGGGATCGTTGACCAGCGGCAGCAGCAGATCGACGAGCGTGCGGTAGCCGCCCGTGCCCGAGTGCCGATCGTTCGCGGTTGGTGCATCGCGGCGAAATGCGCCGACGGCGACGAGCAGGAATGTGGCCGACGCGATGACGCCAATGGCGAGGATGCTGCGACCAGGCCGCTCGCTGGCGTTGCGCAGGCCGACGCGGGCCATCGCGGGCCAGCCGCTGCCGGCGAGCACGCTGCGGGGCGGGCGGCGAAGGATGACGGCGACGCCGCAGAGGCAGGCGACGAGGAGCAGCGTCCCGGATCCAAAGAACGCCGCCGTGCGATCGAATGACGTCCACAGGCCGGCGCCGAGCAGAGCCAGCGCCGCGACGGCGCAGACCATCGCTGCGATCGCCGTCGGTCCGGCTCCAGCCCGACCCCACGTACGTGACTGTACGTAGGGTCCGGCTTTAGCCGGACCTTCAGGATCCATCTTTCCCATCAACAAACTTCGCTCCGACACGCGCGACAGCCGCCTCAGCGTCCACCAGATGCATCCCACCGCGGCGATCGCCGCGCCGACTGCGCCAGCGGCGAGCGACGTGGCCGTCACGTGGAGCTGCAGCGACGTCGTGCCGACGGCACCGGACCACCACGTCCGCAGCCCGGCCATCATCAACGCGCCGTAGCCGACGGCGCCGGCGATCCCGATCGCTGCGCCGACGCACGCGAGTACGGCGCCCTCGGCCAGAAACAACCGGCGCACACGCGCCGGGCCGAATCCAACCGCGCGCAGCACACCGGTTTCGCGCGCGCGTTGTTCCACCGTGAGTCTGAAGAACAACGCGGCCAGCAGGAGCGCGGAGACGACGAGGAAGAAACTGAAGTAGGTGAAGTACTCGCCGAAGTCGGTGGCGCCGCGCGCGGCGCGGAGGCCGTCGGCGCGGACTGGTTGCACCATCAGGCCAAACGCTGCTGGGTCGATCTGCGCGCGCAGCCCGGAGGCAAACCGTTCGCGCGTGTCAGTCGCCCCGGCTGGAGGCGTGAGCCGAACGGACGTCTTGTCGCCGAACCGGGATCGCCACAGCCGCTGCCCGGTCTCCAACGCAATGAACGCCTTCGGCGTCGTCCGATAGCGATCCCAATACTCCTCGTCGGCGCGGCCGATGCGGCGGAGGTCGATGGGAAACGGCGGATCCCAGTCGCCGAGTGTTTTGGCTTCCGAGATGCCCGGGTACGTCGGCGCGAGGTCGCGATCTGCGGCGAGGCCGGCAATCGGCACAATCGCCGCGACGCGAAAGTCCGCCGTCTGCGTGAGCAGCTGCCCAGGCTCCTGCCACACGTAGTACTCGAGTCGCAGCGGATCGCCGACCTTCGCGGCGAGCGCACGAGCGGTCCACTCGTTGATGACGATCGCATTGCCATCTTGTAGCGCGGTCCTTTCAGGGCCGCGATCGAGATCCAGCAAGCCGAGGTCGAGAGCCGTCACGAGCGAATATGGCACCTCGCGATCGCCGGCCTTCAGCGAGTTCGCCAGATACGTGAACACCGGCTTCGCCGTCAGCCCCGCGGCGACTGCCGCTCCCTCGATCGCCCGCGTTCGCGGAGCGTCGATCACACCGGCGGAACCGTCCGCGATCAGCTCGCCCGTCAGGGCGCTCCGCACCGACAACCCGACATCCTCCAGCGCAAAGCGCCGGCGGATTGCCGCCGTGAGCGCTGCCGTCCGTTCGGACTCAGCGCGCGTCCCCGCTGTTGGAGCATCACCCACCAGCAATGCGTTTACGCGATCCGGAACGCCAAGGTCCGCCTGCAAGCGCCGCAGCGGCACGAAGATCGCCCGCACCTCGCCTTGCTGCGGCTGCAACGAAAAATCGCCCATCGCGGGCGCGTCGACCACGCCCCGCACCGTCAACCGGAGCGCGCGGCCTACGTTGTCTTTGCGGCCATGCAGCGATTCGATGGGGATGTCCGACGGCCGCTCGACGCGGATTAACACCGAGTGTCCGGCGCTCGCGCCGATCTCCGCCGCTAACCCACGGCTGACGAGCGCATCGCGCGCCGCTGGCCCCGCGCCCCCGACGCCGTGAAAGCGCCAGAATCGATCGTCGACGCCATACACCTGCACGCGTGCCGACCGTCGTCCCGTCTCCTGATCGCTCACGGCGCCGGGCACCACGATCAAGGGGCAGATGCCTGCGAACGACGCGTTGAATTCCGAATCCGTCTGCAGATCTGCCGCAAGCGCCTCGCGGAAGAAGCCGGTGGACAACACGACGCGATCGGCGCGGCCGAGCCGCTGCACCACGAGATCGCGCAGGCTCCCACGCACCGAATCGCCGACGAGCAGCGCGCCGGCCAACACAGACACCGCCGTCGCCACGCCAACGACGACGGCGAGATTCGTCCGCCAGTAGTAGCGCAGGCTCGACAGGACCAGCGAGGTCATGAGCGTTGCAGCTGTTTATCGACGAGATTGAAGCGGATCGGGCACTTCTCTGCGAGCGCGGCGCTGTGCGTCACGATGATGAGCGTGGCGTGCTCGTGGGTGGAAAGATCCAACAGGACCGACGCGACGCTGTCGGCCGCTGCGCGATCGAGGTTGCCCGTCGGTTCGTCGCACAACACCAGCTTCGGCGTGCGAACCAATGCGCGCGCGATCGCCACGCGCTGGCGCTCGCCGCCGGACAGTTCACCGGGCCGGTGCTCGATGCGGTCGCTCAAGCCGACGCGTTCGATCAACTGACGCGCCCGTGCAGCGGCGTCGCCATCGCTGGTCGCCACCAGCGTCGGCACGAGCACGTTCTCGAGCACGGTCAACTGCGGCAGCAGACAATGATCCTGAAAGACGAAGCCAATCGACGCGTTGCGGAAAGCCGCGGCTTTCGTCGCATCGAGCGCAAACGGGTTGTGGCCGCCGATCGTGACGGTCCCCGACGAGGGCGGTTCGAGCGTCCCGAGGATGTAGAGCAGCGAACTCTTCCCGCTGCCCGACGGCCCCATCACCGCGGCCGCGTCGCCTGGCGCGAGCGAGAACGAGACGTCGGACAGAACCGTAAGCGGTCCGCGAGGCGTGGGATAGTGCTTCGAAAGGTGATCGACTTCGAGCATTCGGGCTAGGCCACGAAAACACGAAAACACGAAACCAAACTAGGACACCTTTTCGTGCGTTCGTGGTTTCGTGGCGGATCCGTGCAGCGCTTCAAAGACCTCCAGCAGCCGGTCCGTCGACTTCTCGATGCTGTAGTGCAGGCGGACGCCGACCGCGCCGCGCTCGCCGAGGCTGCGCGCGAGCGCGCGATCGTTCCACAGCTTGTAGAGCCCGTCGGCGAGGGCGTCCGGATTGTCGGGGTCGACGATCAGGCCGCCGCCGGTTCTCTCGACCACTTCCGGAAACGACCCGCGGCGCGGCTGCACGACCGGCACGCCGCACGCCAGCGCCTCGAGGAGAAACACACCCTTCGGCTCCTCGTAGGGCGCCGGCACCGACATGACGTCGAGGGTCGAGAGAAACGCCAGCTTGCCCGCGCGATCCACCGCGCCGTGATACGTGAACTCGTCACCGACGCCGGCCTTCGCCAGCCCCGCCTTCACCGCATCCAGATAGCTCTGATGCGCGCGCGACAGGAATCCTGCCGCGTCGAAGCGGACCTTCGCCGCGCCCGTTCGCTTCCGGAAGATCGGATACGCCTCGGCGAGCGCGTGCAGCCCTTTTTCGGGCGCGATGCGCGCGAAGTATCCGATCCGAAAGGGGTCTGACCGCTCTGCACGGGGCTGCGCGTTCTTGCGCGCCGTATAGCCCTCCAGATTGATCCCGAGCGGGACGACGTCGATCCGATCGGGCGCGACGTTCAGCAGCTTGGCCATCGGCGCGACGTAATAGTCGCTCACCGCGATGAACCGATCGACGTCCTGCACCTGCTTCCGAATCAGGTCGATGCACTTCGATCGATACGGCTCGATGAGATCGTCGATGAAGAGATCCTCGCCTTGCAGCGTGCAGCACAGCGGGCGCTTCAGCACGTCGCGCAGTGGACGGGCCAGGCTGATCAGCAGCGAGTTCGGCAGGTTGACGACGTCGGGCACCGGCTCGCCCGCCAACCACTCGCGCAGCTTGCCGAACTCCTTCCGAAACGGCCCCTGCTCGCCTTCCAGCATCGATACCGTCATGTCGCCGAGCAGCTTGGGATCGGTCGAGATGGAACGGCTCGCGACCGATCGAATCAGCCCTGGCGAGTCGAGCAGCCGATCCAGAAAGCGCGGCGTGCTGCGGAACAGTGGAACGTGCTGCTGCAGGTAAATGTTGATGCCGCCGAACAGGACTTCGGGGCGGCTGACGCTCTCCTCGTCGGGATTGGTCGGCGTGTAGAGCGGCAGCAGCGTGACCTCGTGCCCGCGCTTCAGCAACTCGACCGCGAGCGCGTTGTCGCGCGAGCAGCTGCCGCAATACATCCCGGCGGCGCCCGCGGTAATCGACAGGATCTTCACAGCTCGGCCGTCTGAAAGGCGCGCGCCCGGAAGAGGAACTCGATCAGGTTCCCTTCATGCGGCTGCCGCCAGTTCAACTGCGTCGTCGGCACCGGCCCCAGGTTCAACCGATCGATGTGGACTGCGTCGATCAGCGCGTGACGGAACGCCGGCTGGCAGGTGATCGCCGTGCACACCAGCGTCTGCCCAATCGCGCCGATCATCTCCGATTCGGGACACTGCACGACGCTGACGAACGGGAACATGTATTCCTTGTTCGCGATCGCGACGCGCGGCGAGTCGCAATGGATCACCGTCGGCAGCAGGTAATCAGCACGGCCCGCTTTCACGAGGCGGTCCGGACCACGACGCACGGCGGTGACGTCGGTAACGCCCTCCGATTCCAAATCGTTGTCGATCTCGGCGCAGATGGCGGTCGCAACGCCTGGGACCGTGAACGCGGCGAGGCTTGCGTCAGGATTGTCCGGCGGCAGCGGCTGGATCGCCGCCAGCCTCTGCGCGATCGCATCAGCGATCTCGCGCGTGTGACGGCTGGCCCAGATCCCCGAGCAGTTGATGCAGCCGCGCCCGCTGTTCAGGAACACGCTGTCCACCATCACGTCGAGGAACGCCTCCCAGCGATCGACCTGGTCGTCGCCGATGAGGATCTTCGAGAATCCCGGACCGTGCGCCTGCACCGCGGGATTGCCGCGGTAGCGATCGACCGTCGGCGTGCCGCCGAAAATCAGATTGCGGCCGCAGCTCTCGAGCACCGCGGCGCCGACGTCGCCCTGCCCCGGATAGATCGAAATTGCCTCGCGCGGAATGCCCGCGGCGAAAAACGCCTCGGCCATGCGATACGGCGTCCACGGTTCCTGTGGACCTGGTTTGAGCACCAGGCCAACCTGCAGCGGGATCACCGGCAGCCACAGCGTGTGGACGCCGGGAGAATTCGACGGCAACACCAGGCCAACCACCGGGCTTTGCGCCTGGTAGCTGATCGGCACGCCGTTCTCCTCACCGTGGCCGGACGACAGGACGTCGAGCGACAACCCGCGCGTCAGCGACGTCAGGATCGACCGCATCTCGGCCAGCACGAACCCGTTCTTCTTCATGTTCGCGCGGCACATGCGCTCGGGCAGTCCTGTGGACGCCGACTGCGCCCGCGCAAACTCGTCCGCGGTCTGCGTGCCGTCGCCCATCGGCAACGTTCCGTTCATGTAGAGCTCGCCGGCCTGACCGGCACGCGTGACGAGCTCGTCGATCGAAAATTGCCGCAGCGCTTCTCGCGCACGCGCGGCGTTTCGCTTGTCGCGCTGAATCAGTCCGCCGTTGGCGCGGCTGACGTTCGCGATCGGCTCGCCGGTCGAAAAATGCACGACCGCGTCCGTCTCGAGAGACGTGTACGGGACTCCCCAGCGGTAGACAGGAAGATGAATCATCTGTCTCTTAGTAAACGCCGACGGTTGTGGTCGCGGCGAAGGCGCGGAACGGCCGCACGCCGCTGATCCCATCCCACGCGAACTTGTCGCACGGCGGCTCGCGCTCCCCTTCGTCGCGCTCCAGGAAGCCCGGCATGAAAAATTCCTTGGTCAGCGTCGTCAACCGCACGCGCCCGGTCTGTCCGTAGTCCACGACTCGCGTCGGATCGTCGAAGTCCACGACCTCGATCACCGCACGGGGCTGCGGCGCGTAGTAAGTGATCTTGTAGTTGTTGTGCGGTCCCGTCGGCCCGCTCGCCGCCAACCCCATCAGCGTGTTGCCGTAGGTCGGTGTCATGTACGCGCCGTCGAGCAGCTCTTCATGCGCGAAGCGGTTCCATTGCGGCGTAAACTCCGTGCCACCCGAAAAAATTCCCGTGATGCCGGCTTTGCGAATCGTCGAGCCGTTGGCCTCCAGCCGGAGCGCCAGCGCCTCGAGCAGTTTCGGCGTCGCAAACAGACAGCGGATGTCGTGGCCCGCGCCGAGAATCGTCACCGCCTGATCGATCACGTGATCTTTGTACGCCTGCAGGTGGTCGCCCCAGCCCTTCTGGATCAGTCGGACCACCCAGCGCGGATCGAGATCGACGCAGAAGCAGATGCCGCCGCGATACTGCGCGAGATGCTCCACCGACAGCCGCAGCCGCCGCGGCCCCGACGGTCCGAGCATCAGCCAGTTCGACCCTTTCGGAAAAGACTCGTCGGGCAACGTCTCGCTGAAGATCTCGTAGTCGGTTCGAAAATCGTCGAACGCCACGCGCGTCTTCGGCACGCCGGTCGTCCCACCGGTTTCGAAGACGAACACCGGCTTGCCCGCGAGCCCCTTCGGGATCCAGCGCTGCACCGGGCCGCCGCGCAGCCATTCGTCCTGAAACGTGCCGAACTTCTGCAGGTCGGCAAACGTTTTGATTTCACGCCGCGGATCCCAGCCGGCCTTCGCCGCGTAGTCGAGCCAGAACGGCGAGCCGGTGGCCGGATCGAAATGCCAGTCGACGACTTCCTGTACCCACGAATCGAGCATGATCATCGCGTAGTATAGCGCCCATGTCGGCGGCCTTCGTCGTGGCCGTGCTCTACGCGCTCCATCAAGACATCTGGTTCTGGCGCACGGCACGGCCGCTCGTCTTCGGGTTCCTGCCCATCGGCCTTTTCTATCACGCGGCGTACACGCTGGTGCTGTCGCTCGCGCTGTCGTGGATCGTGCGGCAGTACTGGCCGGCGCACCTCGAGCGCGAATGATTGCCGCGTCGGTGGTCTTTGCGTATCTCGCGACCGTGCTCGCGATTGGCCTCGTCGCGCGGCGCGCCGGGCAAGGCGGCGACGCCGAGGACTTCTTCCTCGCCGGCCGATCGCTGGGTCCTGCGGTCTTCCTGCTGTCGCTGTTCGGCGCGAACATGACGGCGTTCTCGATCCTCGGCGCCTCGGGCCACGCGTTTGCGAACGGGATCGTGACTTACGGGCTGATGGCCTCCTCGTCGGCGCTGATCATCCCGCTGTGCCTGTTCGCAATTGGGACGCGCCTGTGGGCGCTCGGCAAACGGCATGGGTTCATCACGCCGGTGCAGATGTTTCGCGATCGCTGGGAATGCGGGCACATCGGCACCGTGATCTTCGTCGTCCAGGCCGCGCTCCTGATCCCCTACATCGTCATCGCCGTGATGGGCGGCGGCACGACGCTCGCCGCCGTCAGCAATGGGCGCGTGCCCTTCTGGGTCGGCGGCGGCATCGTCTCGATGGTCGTGATGAGTTATGTGTTCTTCGGCGGCATGCGCGGCACCGCGTGGGTGAACACGTTTCAGACCATTCTCTTTCTCTCGTTCGGCGCGATCGCCATCGCCGTCGTCGCCTCCGGCATGGGCGGCTTTCGCGCCGCAATGGACGCGATGCTCGCCGCGCCGGCCACGGCGCCGCTCCTGACGCGCGAACGCGTGTCGCCGTGGTATTTCTTCAGCTACACCTTCATTCCGCTGTCGTCGATCGTGTTCCCGCACATCGGCATCTTTTGCCTCACCGCCAAACGGCTGGATCACTTCCGCAAGACGATCGTCCTCTATCCGATCTGCATGCTCGCCATCTGGCTGCCCTCGGTTTTCCTTGGCGTCGTCGCGAACCGCGCCGTAGACGTGCCGGCAATTGCATCCAAGCTCGAGGCGCGCGCGGCGCTCGCTCGAGTGGCGCAGGGCCCGAATGAACCGAACGTGGCGCAGGGCCCGAATGAACCGAACGTGGCGCAGGGCCCGAATGAACCGAACGTGGCGCAGGGCCCGAATGAACCGAACGTGGCGCAGGGCCCGAATGAACCGAACGTGGCGCAGGGCCCGAATGAACCGAACGTGGCGCAGGGCTTCAGCCCTGCGATAGCTCGTCTCCGTGCGCAGGCGTCTGGCGACGATGTCGTGCTAAGGCTTGTGGAGGGCTACGCGCCGGCGTGGCTGGCGGCGCTCCTCGGCGCGGCGGTGATGGCGGCGGTGATGGCGAGCGACTCGCAGATCCTCGCGCTCTCGACGATGTTCACCGAGGACGTGTTTACGTTCTACCGGGGGACCGCGCGATTCGGCCAGTCCGTCCAGGTGTTCACCGGGCGGGTGTTCGTGGTGCTGCTGACGATCGTCGCCTATCTGGTGGCGCTCGAAGCGCCGCAATCGATCTTCGATCTCGCGACGCAGTACGCGTTCGCCGGGTACTCCTCGCTCGCGCCACTGCTCGTCGGCGCGCTGTTCTGGCGCCGGAGCACGAAGTGGGGCGCGCTGGCGGTCACACTGTGGACCGCTGCGAGCGTGACGGCGATCGCGGTCCTCCAGTCGGTGATTCCGCCGCCGCCGCCGGGAGCGGCAGTCAGCGTGCTCGCCATCGCCGGCGCGGACATCGTGACGCGAGTGGCGGCGGGAACGATGGTCCTCGGGATGCTGCCGGTGGTGACGATGACGGTGATCTCCGCCGCGCTGATGTTCGTCGTGTCGCTCCTGACGCCGACCGCGCGGCCGGCGGCCGCGACGCTGGCGCGCTACGACCTCGCCGACTCGCAGGGCTGAAGCCCTGCGCCACGTTCCGTCGCCGGCCGCCTCCCTGCGATGCCGTCGTCCCTGCGTGGCGCAGGACTTCAGCCCTGCGATGCCGTCGTCCCTGCGTGGCGCAGGACTTCAGCCCTGCGATGCCGTCGTCCCTGCGTGGCGCAGGACTTCAGCCCTGCGATGCCGTCGTCCCTGCGTGGCGCAGGACTTCAGCCCTGCGATGCCGTCGTCCCTGCGTGGCGCAGGACTTCAGCCCTGCGATGCCGTCGTACCTGCGTGGCGCAGGGCTTCAGCCCTGCGATGCCGTCGTCCCTACGTGGCGCAGGGCTTCAGCCCTGCGATGCCGTCGTCCCTGCGTGGCGCAGGGCTTCAGCCCTGCGATGCCGTCGTACCTGGTGGCGCAGGGCTTCAGCCCTGCGATTGGATCGCGTCTGCCAGTGCCTCCATGGTGTATCTGTTCGAGCCCGAGAACGGATATTCGCGAAAATCCCTGACCAGACCGGCGCGAACAGGGTTTTCGAGGATGTATCGCGCCACGACAATGGACTGCTCGTCGTTTCTGAGAATCCGATCGTAGTAGCCAGCCTGCCAGAGACTCACGCGATGGAGCTTCTTGAAGTCAAACCCAGTTTTCTGCTTCATCGTCGCCATGAACGCTTCGAGATCCGAATCGAGTTCTTCACCGATGGCGAGGATGTGAAGGTGGTCGGGCATGAAGCAGTACGCAGGAATTGCAAACCGATAGTCATCGCTATGTTGCAAGAGTTGCCGTCGGACCACGTCGACGACGTCGTGGGTGGCGAAACGTCGTTCTCGCTCGAACGTGCACAACGTCAAGGAATACCGCTGCATGCCGACATATGAGACGTGTTTGAGTCGTCCAGGGCGGCGAGGGCGGGTGAAAAGCACACAAGAGCGGCAAGCAATCTGTACTCCACTGCTTCGCGACTCGCAGGGCTGAAGCCCTGCGCCACGTTCCATCACAACGTCCACAGGGTAGAGCCCTGCGCTACGTTCCATCACACTGTCCACAGGGTAGAGCCCTGCGCCACGTTCCATCACACCGTCCACAGGGTAGAGCCCTGCGCCACGTTCCATCACACCGTCCACAGGGTAGAGCCCTGCGCCACGTTCCATCACACCGTCCACAGGGTAGAGCCCTGCGCCACGTTCCATCACACCGTCCACAGGGTAGAGCCCTGCGCCACGTTCCATCACACCGTCCACAGGGTAGAGCCCTGCGCCACGTTCCATCACACTGTCCACAGGGTAGAGCCCTGCGCCACGTTCCACGACAACATCATGTTCCGACCGCGAGGCTGACGCACTTTCTTTACGCTACACTCATCCCCCATGCGAATCCCTCGCTTTGATGGACGCGACAACCGTGCGCAGTGACGCGGGCGCAGCCCGCCTGACACCGATTCAGTGGGTTATCATCATCATCGCGGCGATCGGGTTCGCGTTCGACTCGTACGAGCTGTTGATGCTGCCGCTGATCGTGCGACCGGCGCTGACCGAACTCCTGCAGGTCCCGGCGACGAGCCCCGCCATCAACGATTGGGCCGGCCTCCTCTTCAACATTCCCGCGATCGCCGGCGGCATCTTCGGCTTGCTCGGCGGCTATCTCACGGACCTCTTCGGACGGCGCCGCGTCCTCGTGTGGAGCATCCTGCTCTACGCGTTCTCGGCGTTCGCCGCCGGGTTCTCGACCTCCGTGGGCTGGCTGCTGTTCTGGCGCTGCTGCACGTTCGTCGGCGTCTGCGTCGAGTTCGTCGCCGCGGTCGCGTGGCTCTCGGAACTGTTCCCGAATCCAAAACAACGCGAGGCGATCGTCGGCTACACGCAGACCGTCGGATCGATCGGCGGCATCATGGCGACGGCCGGCTACTATCTCGTCGTCACCTACGGCCACGTGCTGCCCGCGGTGCGCGGTGGACACGAAGCATGGCGCTACACGCTGATGTCGGGGATCATCCCTGCGCTGCCGCTGATCCTCGTCCGTCCCTTCCTCCCTGAGTCGCCGATCTGGCAGGAGAAACGCGCGAAGGGCACGCTCAAGCGGCCAAGCTTCGGCGAATTGTTCCGTCCGGAATTTCGCACGACAACCATCGTCACCACCATCATGATGGCGGCCGCGTACGCTGCAGCGTTTGGCGCCATTCAGCAGGCGCCGCGGATCGTGCCGGGGCTGCCCGAAGTCCGCACGCTGGCCCGCCCCGCCGTGGAGCAAACCGTCAGCGCGGTGCAGTCGTTTCAGGAATTCGGCGGGTTGACCGGACGCATCCTGATGGCATTTCTGGCCGTGCGAATCCTCAGCCGGCAAAAACTGGTGCGCCTGTTCCAGTTGCCGGGTCTGCTGATCGTCGCGTTCGTGTTTGCATACGCCGGCACGACCAGCCTGACGCTGCTCGAATGGGGCATCTTCGTCTACGGCATCACGACCATCGGGCAGTTCAGTTTCTGGGGCAACTATCTGCCGCGTGTGTACCCGACATACCTCCGCGGCACCGGTGAAAGCTTCGCGGCGAACGTCGGCGGGCGCATGATCGGCACGTCTGCGGCGCTGTTGACGACGCAACTCGCGAACGTCATGCCCGGGACCTCCGCGCCCTTCAGATTGGCGTACGCGTCGGCGCTCGTCGGAACGGCCGCCTACATCATCGGCTTCGTCTCCAGCTTCTGGTTGCCGGAGCCGAAGCGCGAAGAGTTGCCAGACTGATGTCCGCGGCGATCGCCGGCGCCGTCATCACTGCCACGGTCAGCACGCTCGGCGACTACCTCTGGGCCACCGTCATCCCGCACCGCGTCGCCGCGTACGGCCTCGCGCACGGGCTGATTCTGTTTCTCACGGTCGGCGCCTGTCTGGGACTGCCCTCGCGAAAACCGGTCGCGGGCGCCATCGGCGGAGCGGTCGTCGGACTTAGCTCAGCCGCATTGTTCTATGTGATCCAGCCAGTCATCGGATACGCCACGGCGATGTTCGTGCTGTTCTGTGCACTTTGGATCGAGCTCGGACTCTTGACCGGACGCGTCCTGCAGCACCGCGACAGCCTTCGCGTCGTGCTCATCCGCAGCGCGCTCGCCGCGATCGGATCCGGACTCGGTTTCTACGGCATCTCGGGAATCTGGTTTCCCTTCAATCCGCACGGATGGGATTACGCCGTCCATTTCGTGTACTGGACGATTGCGTATCTTCCGGGATTCACCGCGCTATTGCTCCCCTACCCGCCCCGATAAGATCGCCTCATCGTCCATCGCCTGTTGCAGGAGCACGCCGATCGGCAGCCCGACGCGATCGCGTTGCTCGCGCCCGGATATCGCTCTGTTTCGTACGGCCAGCTCTGGCAGCGCATCCGGCGGACCGCTGCGCGTCTGAACCAGGCCGGCATTGCCGAGGGCGATCGTGTGGCGACGGTGCTCGGCAATGGCCCGGAGATGGCGGCGACGTTTCTGGGTATCTCCGCAGCTGGCGCTGCGTGCGCGCCACTGAATGCGCGCTATCGCGCACCTGAATTCGAAGACCTGTTCGCCGATCTGCGTCCGAAGGCGTTGATCGTTGCGCGTGGAATACCATCGCCGGCGCAAGACGTCGCGAATCGTCTCGGGATTCACGTGCTCGAGGCGGCGCCACCTGAGGAAGCGGTCGCCGATGTCTGGCCGCGCTCAACCAGCGACGATGCGGTCGCCCTCGTGCTGCACACGTCTGGCACGACATCGCGACCAAAGCGCGTCGAGCTGACCCACGCCAATCTCTGCTACTCCGCTCGACACATCGCGCACGCGTTGGAGCTTGGCACCGCCGATCGGTGCCTCAACGTGATGCCGCTCTTTCACGTGCACGGGCTCATCGGCGCCTTCCTCTCCTCCATCGCGGCGGGCGGGAGCGTCGTCTGCGCGCCGGATTTTCTCGCGCCGTCGTTCTTCGACTGGATCGACGAGTTCACGCCGACGTGGTACACGGCGGCACCGACGATCCACGACGCGATCGTGGCGCGCGCCGGAGCTCACAAAGCGGTCGTGGCCCGATCGCGTTTGCGCTTCGTCCGCTCCAGCTCCGCCCCGCTCGCTCCGCGGTTGATGGCCGATCTCGAACGGACCTTCAACGTGCCGGTGATCGAGGCCTACGGCATGACCGAGGCCTCGCATCAGATTGCCAGCAACCCTCTGCCGCCGCGAACGCGAAAGCCCGGATCGGTTGGCGTTGCGATCGACACCGAGATCGCGGTGCGTGGCGAGTCTGGCGAGGCCGTCGGTCCGGGCCGGGAAGGCGCGATCGCGATCCGAGGGCCGAACGTGGCGCATTCCGGATGGTTCGACACCGGCGACCGCGGCTGGGTCGATGACGAGGGCTACGTGTTCCTCACGGGGCGAGGCAAGGAAGCGATCAATCGCGGCGGCGAAAAGGTATCGCCACGCGAAGTCGATGAGGTGTTGACGCAGCATCCGGCGGTGGCGGCGGCTGTCACGTTCGCCGTGCCAGATCGCCGGCTGGGTGAAGACGTCGCGGCGGCCGTGGTCGTCCACGGCCACGCATCCGTGTCGGCGCTGGCGCTTCGCGAGTTCGCCTCCACACGGCTCGCCGACTTCAAGGTGCCGCGCCAGATCGTGTTTCTCGACGACATTCCGACGGGGCCGACCGGCAAACCACAGCGCATCGGACTCGCCGAGCGGCTCGGACTCGAGGCTGCCCGCGACCCCGACGACGTATCTCAGCGCCCGTCGTCGACTGCCGCGCGCAATGCTGGCGAGAAGCTGCTCTGCGATCTCTGGTCCGAGATCCTCGATGTCGGCGCCGTCGGGGTGCACGACAACTTCTTCGAGCTCGGCGGAGACTCGATCCTGGCGGCGCAGATTCTGTCGCGGCTTCGCGAGCTGACCAGCGCCGAGATCTCGATGGCTCGCTTCCTCGACGCGCCAACCGTGGCGCAGATGGCGGCTTTCCTTTCGCCAGGCGCGGTCACAGCGGCGGCGCGTGTGGACCGTCTGCGTTCGTCGCAGCCACGACCGGCTCCGCTGCCGCTCGCGTTCACACAGCAAGGCATCTGGATCCTCAACACGCTGGATCCGCAGAGCTCGGCCCACGTCGTGTCGATCTCGCTGCAACTCGACGGCCCGCTCGACAGCGTCGCGCTCGAGCGCGCGCTGAACGACATCGTCAAGCGGCACGAGATTCTGCGGACCACGTTCCCGGTCGCCGATGGCGTGCCGGTGCAGCGCATCGCCCCAACCCTTGACGTCGCCATCGAAATGGCCGGTTCTCGTACGCGCGACGACGGCACACCGTTCGACCTGACGCACGGTCCCCTCGTCCGGGCACGCGTGATCGTCGTCGGCCCCGACACCCATCAGCTCGACATCGACCTGCATCACATCGTTGCGGACGCGCGGTCGCGCCAGATTCTGGCAAACGAGTTGATCGCCGGCTACGACGCGCTCGTCTCCGGCCGCGAACTCGTGATGGACGCACTCCCGACGCAGTTCGCTGACTTCGCCGCGTGGGAGAGAAGGTCCCTCATTCGAGAGAACCTCGAGCCGTCACTGTCGTACTGGAAGGGCGCGTTGGCCGGCGCGCCGGAGCGTCTGACCCTCCCCGTCGCTCCGGGAGCGTCGGGCGCGCTCGAGCGGCGGCCGCGCGTCGAATCGATGTTCTTCTCAGCGGAGTTCGTCGAACGCCTGCGCGCCTTCAGCCGAAGCCGGCAGGTCAGCGTGTTCATGACGCTCACCACCGCATTCGAGCTCCTTCTGAGCCGCCTCGCCGACGAAGACGACATCGCCGTCGGCGTCTCGGTCTCCGGCCGCACCCGTCCGGAGTTCGAACGGCTGATCGGTTGCTTCGTGAACGCGGTCGTGCTGCGCACTAACGTGTCCGGCAACCCCACGTTCGGCGAGCTCCTCAATCGCGTGCGAGAGGCGTCTCTGCATGCGTATGCGCATCAGGATGTTCCCCTGGCACTGCTGGTCGATGCGCTCGGCGCAGCGAAGAGCCCGGAGCACACGCCGCTCTTCAACGTCCTGCTCGACTTCGTGGACGATGTCTCGGAGCCGGCGACTGGTGGAGGCGTGATCTTCACGCCGCTCAACGTCGTCGAGCGGATGCCGGCGGTGGACGTCCTGCTGTACATCAAGCAGTACGATCGCGGGTTCAGCGTCCGCCTGCACTATCGCGACACGGCGCTCGCGCCGGAGATCGCCGTCGACATCCTGCCGAGGTTCCAGCGCCTCCTCGAGCAGGCGCTGACCACGCCGGATGCGCCCATCGCGTCCTTCTCCACCGCGGCGACGCTCTCAGCGGCGGAGCGCGACAAACTCCTGGTTGAGTGGAACGACACAGCCCGCGATTACCCGCCATTGGCTGTCCATCAATTGTTCGAGCAGCAGGTCGCGCGCACTCCCGATGCCGTGGCCGTGTCGTGTGAGGGGCAGCACCTCACGTATCGCGACCTGAATCGGCGCGCGAACGGGATCGCGGCGCGTCTCAGAACTCTCGGCGTCGGACCAGATACGCTCGTCGCCATCTGCGTCGAGCGATCGCTCGACACCATGGTCGGGCTGATGGGCATCCTGAAAGCCGGCGGCTCATACCTGCCGCTCGATCCGAGTTATCCCCTCGCACGGCTGGCGCTCATGTTTGACGACGCGAAACCTGCGGTCGTCGTGACGCACGAGCGGTTGAGGGGCCGTCTGCCTCGAAGCCACGTACCGGTCGTCTGTCTCGACGCGCTCGACGCCACCGCGGCGCCGCGTGACGAGAACCCGGACGTTGCGGTGTCGCTCGAACATCTCGCCTACGTGATCTATACGTCGGGCTCCACGGGACAACCGAAAGGCGCAATGAACGCCCATCGCGCCGTGGCGAACCGGCTGCTCTGGGGACAGGACACATTTCAGCTGGACGCATCCGACGCAGTGCTCCAGAAAACGCCGCTCAGCTTCGATGTGTCGGTCTGCGAGCTCTTTGCTCCGCTCATCGCCGGCGCGCGCCTTGTGTTCGCGCGACCGGACGGCCACACGGACAACGCGTACCTCGTGCGCCTCATTCGGAGCGAGCGGATCACGACGATCCATTTCGTGCCGCCGATGCTCGATCTGTTTCTCGACGAGCCGGAAGCGCCGTCCTGCGAGAGCCTGCGTCGCGTCATCACGAGCGGCGAGGCATTGCGACCCGACGTGCAGGCAAAATTCTTCGCACGCATGTCCGCCGAGCTGTTCAACTTGTACGGCCCCACGGAAACGGCCGTTGAAATGACGGCGTGGCATTGCGACCGGCGCGCCGACCCGGCAACCGTGCCGATCGGCCGGCCGATCGCCAACGCGACGACATACATTCTCGATCGGCAGGGACATCCGGTCGCCGTCGGCGTGCCCGGCGAATTGCACATCGGCGGCATCGCCGTTGGCCGCGGCTACTGGAACCAGCCCGCATTGACCGCCGCGGCGTTCGTGCCCGACCCGTTCGCCGGCACACCTGACGCGCGCATGTATCGGAGCGGAGATCTCGCCCGCTATCGGCCCGATGGCAACATCGAATTCCTCGGCCGGATCGATCATCAGATCAAGATCCGAGGCGTCCGCATCGAGCCGGCGGAGATCGAGGCCGCCTTGCTCGAACACGCCGGCATCGAGCGATGCCTCGTCACGGTGAGCGCGGCGCGCGGACACGACGGCGCGCTGACCGCGTACGTCGTGCCTCGAGACGGGGCTGCGCTCACGGCGGCCGAGCTGCGCGCGTTCCTGCGCGCGCGGCTGCCCCAGGAACTCGTCCCCGCCGGCTTCGTCGTCCTCGACGCGCTGCCGCTCACCGTCAACGGCAAGGTCGACCGTCGCGCCCTGCCGGCGCCCGAGCCGTTCCGCGATCCACGAGGCTTTGTCGGCCCGCGCGATCCGATCGAACGCGACCTCCTTGCCCTGTGGGAGGCGCTGCTCGGCGTCACGTCGATCAGCGTGACCGACAACTTCTTCGATCTCGGCGGCCACTCGCTGGCGGCCATTCGCCTGTTCGACCGCATCACGCAACGCCTCGGCGTCGCCTTGCCGCCGTCGACGCTCTTCCAGGCGCCGACCGTCGAGCAGCTCGCCGAAGCCATTCGCACACGGGAGACGACGGCCGGCGGCGTGCTCGTGGCGATTCAGCCTCACGGAACGAAGCCGCCGCTCTTCTGCATCCACGGACTCGGCGGGAGCGTCGTCGGCTTCCACGACTTGAGCGCGTGCCTGGGAGAGGATCAGCCCGTCTACGGGTTGCAAGCGGTCGGCATGGACGGCCGCGACGCGCCGCACACGCGGGTCGAAGACATGGCGTCGCATTACCTCGGCGAGATTCGGCGCCTCCAGCCGCACGGACCGTATCGCCTCGCCGGCTGGAGTCTCGGCGGCTGCATCGCCGTGGAAATCGCGCGGCTGTTGCGCGGCGGCGGCGAGGAGGTCGGGATGCTCGCGTTCTTCGATGCGCCCGTGCTCGGGATTCCGACGCGGCTGTTTCCCGTGGAAGCTGCGAGCTATCGGTTACGCAATGCCGCGAGAACGGCGCAGATGCACCGGCGGCACATGCGCGCCAAGGCATGGCGGAACAGGCCAGGCTACGTCATCGACGCGCTCAAAGAACGCATCGATACGCAGCCGTCCGACGTCACGGCTGCGCAGCGGCTTGCTCTCAGGCAGTATCGGCCAGCGCCGTTCGAGGGATCGGCGGTGCTCTTCCGCACCAGGAGCTCGGTTGAGACCAGCTGGCGTGGCCGCGTCTTCGGGTGGGAACACGTGATCAGCGGACCCATTGACGTGCACGACGTGCCGGGCGAGCACCTCACGCTGCTGCGCCGGCCGCACGTCGAGGTGCTCGCTGATCGGCTCAAAGAGTACTTGTAGGGTGCTTACTTCTTCCCCACGCAGATCAGCTGACCGTCGCTGCGCAAAAAGATCTGCCCGTTCGACACGGCCGGCGACGCAATCAGCCGCTCGCCGACATCGTTGCGCGCGATGACCGCGGGCTGCCGCCCCGATCGCACGACGATCGTCTCGCCCGTCTCGCTCACGAAGTAGATCTTCCCGCCCGCCGCGACCGGCGACGCGGAGAAAATTCCATCCACGCGCTCCTGCCAGACCTTCGCGCCCGTCGCCGCATCCACCGCGGTCAACGCGCCGACGTCGTTGGCCATGTACAACAACCCCGCGTCGTAAACGAGCGAGGAGATGTACGGCGCGCCCGTGTTCACCTGCCACACGACGTGCGATGAAGAAATGTCGCCGCGGCCGCCCGGCTTGATCGCCATGTAGGGGCCGCTGCGATAGCCACGGCTCATGTAGACGACGCCGTCGTGGAACGTGGGCGACGGAATCGGAAATTGATTGCCGCCGCCGACATGCCAGAGAAACGTGCCCGTGCGCGGATCGTAGGCATCGACGCGCTCGCTGGAGTTGACGATGAGCTCCGGGCCGGAACCGGCGTTGACGACGAACGGCGTCGTGTACGACGAGCGGCCTCGGCCGCGATCGGTCTTCCAGCGGTCCTTGCCGGTGCGCTTGTCGACCGCGAGGAGGTATGCCGCCGGCGCGTGATCGCACAGCAGGATCAACGAATCCTGAAACAGCGTCGGCGAGCTGCCGTGTCCCCAGTTGATGTCGAACGGCGAGACTTCCTTGCCCAGATGCCGTTGCCATACCAACTTGCCGCTCATGTCGAGCGCGACGATCTGCCCGGTGCCGAACCAGGCGTAGACCATCTGGCCGTCTGTGACCGGGCTCGGGCTGGCGAGATTGTGTTTGTCGTGGACGCCGGGCAGCGGGCCGTCCGCCGCGACGCGGTACTCCCACAACCGACGCCCGTCCGCTCGCCCGAAGGCTTCGACGATGAACATCGTGCGGTCGTCGCGAGACAGCGGCAACGCACGCTCACCCGCCGCGGACGCCGCCGCGCCTTGCGCCAGCCGCGGATGATTCCCGGGACGCCGGACGCCGGCGCCCGCCTGCGATGTGACGAACACGCGATCGCCGGCGACGATCGGCGACGACACACCGAGCCCGGCCAGCGGGGCTTTCCATGCGACGTTGTCGGCAGCGCTCCACCGCTCCGGGACGTTCGTGTCGTCGGCGATGCCGGTGCCATGCGGGCCGCGCCACTGCGGCCAGTCGGCCGCCAGCGGCGATCCGCCGAGCGTGAGTGCGAGTGCCGTGGCGAGATGCAGGCGTCGAGTCACGCGGCCCCCTTTGCGGGCGCTGACAGGTTCTAGACGTCGTGCAGCGCGGACTGCTGCATCGCGATCCGCACTTCGGTGGCGCGCGCCATGTGCGCGCGCGCGATGCGCTCGGCCGCCTCAGAGTCGCGGCGCTTGAGGGCGTCGAGCAATGCCTCGTGCTCTTTCACGGCTTCGCTCGCGCGGGCGCGGTAGGAGAACGTGGTTTCGGAGAAGCGCCGGACCCAGTCGTGAATCTGGCGCATGAACTGCAGCAGGAGCGCATTGCGGCTCGACCGTGCCACCGCCTCGTGGAATTCGATGTTCAGCTCGACCATCAAGCGCAGGTCGCGCTGCTCCGCGGCCTTGCGCAGCCGGCGGTTGAGCCAGGCGAGGTGATCGAGATCCGTCGGCAGACACCCCTGCGCCGCGAGGCGAGCGGCGAGACCGTCGATCACTTCCCGGACCGCGTAGACCTCGAGGATCTCTTCCTGCGTGATGCCGCCAACGACGAACCCGCGCCGGCCCGATCGGTCCGCGAGATGCTCTGATTCGAGCCGAAGAATGGCCTCGCGAACGGGCGTGCGGCTGCGGTTGAAGAGCGCCGCCAACTGCAGCTCCGCCAGGCGCTCACCCGCAGGCAACAGCCCTTCGAGAATCGCTTCGCGCAGCGCGGCATAGATGGAGTCGGCCGCGACCGGCTCGTTTTCGTATCGCCGCCACACCGCAAGTACGTTCGCCCAAGGCGCTCCCGACGGCACTGCATCGGCCGCCGCAGCCTTGCGTCTGGTTCGCATCAATACACCCGTATACGCGTGTATCGTACCCCGCGTCCCTCGTAGAAGAGGATTCTCGGTGCGGGGATGCGGGAGTGTCAACGCATTTTGTGATGGACGAGCACGCCGGTGTCGACGGCGGGCGACACGCTCGTGCTGCGCGCCGACGGGGATACGACCTGCGGTTCCGACCCGATGGGCTGTCCGTATGTCGGAGCGGGAGCCCCGACCGGCGTCGGAATGCCCCGCTGCGGCCGCGCGGCGCGCGCCGTGTCGAGGACAGATTTCACCAGCGCCACCGTGCGATAGAGCCCGTGCACGAACTTGCCGTACGGCATCGTCAGGAAGAGCGTCAGCACGCAGCTCAGGTGGACGAGCAGCAGCATGCCCATCGCCGCCCGTGCGCGCAACACCATCAGCACCAGACCGGTGGCGCTCGACGCGAACAGCAGCAGGATGAACGACACATCGAGACCGTTCTGCTCCGCGTCGCCAAGTTCCGGATCGCGGCGGCCGCGCAGCACGAACAGCCCCGCCGGTCCAATCAGGAGACCGACGCCGCCGGCGGCCCCGAACAGCACCGGCGCGCTCGTGTAGGCGTACGGGGCATGCCAGCCAAAGACCAGGTGATACACGGCGGCGATGCTCGTCGAGACGAAGCACAGGCCGAATCCGTACAACGTGCAGTGATGCAGCCAGCGCCGCCACGGACGACGATCCTCGATCGCTTCGAGGCATTGATTGCCGTCGCCGTGCAAGTGCGTCAGCGTGAACGCTTCGCGTAGCGCCTTTGCCAGAACCGGCAGCGGCGGCATTCCGTCGGTCTCGCCCGAATCCCTCCAGAACCGTGCGATCGCGATGCTCATCGCAAGCACCACGAACACACCGACGCCGCCGAATAGTGCGATGAGCACCTGATGCGGGATGACGGCGTAGAACTCGCCGCGGCCGTGCGTGGTCATCAGCTCCGCGCCGAAGATCGTCGTCCCCACCATCATGACGACTGTGAAGACGGCAATCGCGGCGAGCGCGGCTGACACGGCATGGCGTCTGAACAGCGTGCCGAAGGCATTCGGCCACGCGTACTCTTCGTACGACCGCAGGCGAATGCGCGCCAGCGTGTTCGGCACGTTGATCCCGAACTCGTGCGGCGGCGCATACTGACAGGCGTAGAGACACTCGCCGCAGTTGTGACACAGGTTCGCGAGGTACGTGAGATCGCCGCGCGCGAACGTCAGCCGCTGCTCCATCGCCGGGAACACGGGACAGTACCCTTCGCAATACCGGCAGGCATTGCAAACGGTCATCACGTGCTCGCCGTGTCTCAGCACCTCATCCAAGGGCATGCTGAGCAGCCTCCGTACCGGCGATCCGGCCAAAGACGGTTCCAATGGCCATCCCGGCGCCGGCGACATAACCCTTCGTCAGGATGTTGCCGGCCATGATCTCGCCGGCGGCGAATATGTTCGGCACGGGGTGTCCGTCGCTCATCACGACTTGCGCGCGTTCGGTCACTTTCAAACCGAGATACGTGAACGTAATCCCCGGTCTCAGCGGATAACCCCAATAAGGCGGGGCGTCGATCGCCCGCGCCCAATGCGTCTTGTTTGGCTTCAGCCCTTCCGTGCGGCAGTTATCGAGCACGGAGTGGTTGAACGTGCCGGGCCTCACCGATCGATTGAACGCTTGTACGGTCGCCACGAGCTGATCGCCGGGAAGCTCGAGCAGTCGCGCCAACTCCGGCAGCGAGTCCGCGACGATTGGCGGAAACACCGACGGCATGAACTGGCCGATCGCCTTCGAATCGATGATCGAGTACGCGATCTGCCCCGGCTGATGCGCAACCAGACGGCCCCAGATGGCGTAGCGCTTCGGCCAGAAGTCTTCGCCTTCGTCGTAGAAGCGCTCGCCGTACTTGTTGACGACGATGCCGAGTGAGACTGAGTCGAGGCGGGTCACGATACCGCCGTCGAACTTCGGCGCGCGCGCATCGATGGCTACCGCATGGCACTGCGACGCATCGCCAACGCTCTGGGCTCCGTTGTCGAGCATCAATTTGAGCACGCGGCCTTTGTTATACGGTGTCCCGCGGATGAGAAAGTTGTCGGCCGCGTCGCCCCAAATCTCTTTCAACCATTCTAAGTTCGATTCGAAACCGCCGGCCGCAAGGACGAGACACTTTGCCTGCACGGTCAGCGTGCGATTCGGAAGGCGCACAGAAATGTGTGCGCGCGCACGCTCGCGAATATCCAACCCGATGACTTCGGCGTCATAGAGCACTTTCACGCCGAGTCGAGTAGCGGTGGCGTAATAGGAATTCATAAGGGCCTTGCCACCGCCCAAAAAGAACGCGTTGGTACGGCCCAGATGAAGCGTGCCGCGCAGCGACGATTGGAAGCGCACGCCAAAGCGCTCCATCCACGCCGGACAGGTGCCGGAGTTGCGAACGACGATCCGCGCCAACCCCTCGTCGGTCTCGCCGCCGGTGACCCGCAGGAGATCAGCGAGATACTCGCTTTCCGTGTATGTATCCGTCAGGAGCGACGTGGGTGCGTCGTGCATGCACCGGAGATTCCGGGTGTGGCGGCTGTTGCCGCCCCGGAATGCCTGGGGAGCGCTCTCGAGCACCAGTACCGACGCCCCGAGTTCCCGGGCATTGAGGGCAGCGCTCAGACCGGCGTTTCCCCCACCCAGGACCGCGACGTCGAAGAGTTCGTTGTCCAACCGTGCACCTTACCCGTGGCCTGCCGGCTGTCGACGCCTTGGCCATCCATGCGGCAGACCGCGCATCAGCATAACACGCTAACGGGATGCAGTGGCATCCGTCTGTATACGCACGTGTGGTCCAACCCGACCGTGCGCATCCGTGTGCGCGGGGCCGGGTTCGTCAGTAGGCCGCAGTGTAGATGGTCAGGGCGCCGGCGGCGTCGAATGCCCGCGGGTTGAAGGTCCCCGTCCATTCGGTCGCGGCGGCGGCGGCGAGCGCCGGGAGATCCGTCTCCGCCGCGCCGATGCCCCGCAGCGTGGCGGGCAGTTCGGCGTAGTCGGCGAAGCCGCGCAGCCGATCGGCGAGGGCACGCGCGCCGTCGCGGGCCGTGCACGGCTCACCGATCACGCGCATCATCTCGGCGTAGGTCTCGCCCACTTCCACACCGTTCCACTCGACGAGGTGCGGCAGCAGGACGCCGAGGGCACAGCCATGCACGGTTCCGTAGCGCGCCGTCAGCGGGTTCGCACAGGCGTGGCCGGCGCCGAGCATCGAGCAATCGATCGCGAGCCCCGCATAGCAGGCACCCAACTGCATCGCCCGCCGCGCTTCGAGGTCGCCGGCGTTTTGCAGCACGCGCGAAAAATGGGGCGCCAGGAGCCGCCACGCTTCACGCGAAAACATCGTCGACAACGGATTGCGGCGGGTGGTGACCGCGGTTTCGACGGCGTGCGCGATCGCGTCGTACCCGCTCGCCGCGGTCACGGCGCGCGGCTGCGTCACGGTGAGCAGCGGATCCAGAATGACGACGCGGAACGCGGCCTTGGGATCGCCGCACGCCATCTTCGCGTGCGTGTTCGAGTCGAGGATGAGCGCGTACGACTGCACTTCGCTCCCGGTGCCCGCCGTCGTCGGCACCGCAATCATCGGGAGCATCGGCTTGCTGGCCAACCCGTAGCCGCGGTAGTCCTGCATGCGGCCGCCGTTGGTCAGCACAAAGTTGATGCCCTTGGCCTCGTCGAGCGAGCTGCCGCCGCCGAAAGCCACGAGCGAATCGATCTCGAGCGGCGCCGCGAACCGGCGGCCGTCTTCGACCATCTCGCTGGTGGGATTCGCCTCGAAATCGTGGAATCGCTCGGTGACGATGCCGGCGGCGCGCAGACACGCTTCGGCATGGTCGATATGCCCGGAGTTGAGGAGGCCGCGGTCGGCGACGATCAGTGTCCGGGTGAAACCGAGCTCGCGGGCGAGCTCGCCGATGCGGGCGGCGGTGCCGTCGCCGATCACGAGGCGCGGAGGGTGGAAATCCAGCATTGGTGCCGATGACCGTTTGGCATCTTACACCGAAGGTTTTTGGCGTGCACCGATGTATACACTTGTCACGTCGTTCCGCGGCCGACCGGGAGAGCCGGACGGGCTACACTGATCCACGGCCCGCGCGCCTTGACAACGCACGGAAGCCGTCGATAGACTCCACGGCGTTTACATACGTTTGCATACGAGTGTGTGGATGCGAGAGAAACGCAGGACTGCCGTGGCAGATGACTGGGATCGCGGCGGTGTGTGGTCCAACCTCGTGTCGGTGTGGCGGCGCCACGAGCACAATGCCGTTGCCGCCGACGCGATCTACCTCTCGTTGCGTGAGGCGATCCTCGAAGGGCTGCTCCCCGCCGGCGAGCGCCTGGCCGAGCCGCACCTCGCTGCCCTCTTCAACCGCAGCCGGACGCCGGTTCGTGAAGCCATCCTGCGGCTCGAGGCCGAACACCTCGCCGATCGCTCGGGCCGCCGCGGGTTCGTCGTCGGCGGGATCAGCCAGGCGGAGATTCTCGAAGTCTATGCCGTCCGCGAAGTGATCGACGGCCTGGCCGCGCGGCTTGCGACCCACGGCTGCCAGCCGACCGATCTCGACCACCTCGCCTGGCTCAATCGCCGCCTGCGCAAAGCCGGCGAGGAACGAGACTACCGGTTGATGGTCGAGCTGAACCTCGAGTTTCACGAGGCCATTGCGCGCGCCAGCCGCAGCGCGCTCCTGATCCAGTTCATGCGCCAGATTCACGATTGGGTCCGGCGCTTCACCGATACCACCTTCTCGTACGGCACTCGGGCAACCGAGGCTCTGGCCGAACACGAGGCCATCATCGACGCGCTGCGCCGTCGCGACCCGGCCGCGGCCGAACAGGTCGCGCGTCTGCACATGGCGCACGCGACCGAAGTGCGCATCGCGTTGCAGCAATCCGCGCTGCACGACGCCTGACAACTGGAGACCGTGACCGAAACCCCATCGACCACCGCCGCCGTCATGGCCCGGTTCATCGCCGAGGGCGGCGTGCGCCACATCTTCGGCTACCCGGGCGACCCCAACATCGAGTTCATGGAGCAGGCGCGGCGCGAAGGCATCGAGTTCGTGCTCGCCCGCCGCGAAGGCACGGCCGTCCTCATGGCCGACGCGTATGGGCAGCTCACCGGGCGTCCCGGCGTCTGCCTGGCGACGCTCGGCCCAGGCGCCACCAACATGGTCAATGGCGTGGCCACGGCGTTCCTGGATCGGACGCCGATGATCTCGATCGCCGGCCAGTTGTCGTCGCGGCTCGAGCCGATTTTCACGCACCAGAACGTCGATCAGCTCCGCCTCTTCGCTCCGGTCACGAAATGGACGGTCCGCATGCAGGCCGACGCGGCCGGCTCGATCATGCGGCGTGCATGGCGGCTCGCCATGGCCGAGCGCCCGGGTCCGGTGCACATCGTCACTTGTGCCGACATCGTGAAGAACCCGAGCTCGGACTCGGCGATTCGTGTCCCGCCCACGACGGCATCCGCTGAAGCCACCCAGGTGTTCGCGGACGGTGGATTCACACGTGTCCGCGACATCGTCGCCGGGGCGCAGCGGCCGGTGATTCTCGCCGGCATCGGCGCGGTGCGAACGAAGGCGGCATCGGCGATCCGCAGCCTCGCGGAGCAGATCGGCTGCCCGGTTGTCGTCTCGCCGAAAGCGAAAGGCATTCTGCCGGAAGACCACCCGTACTTCGCCGGCACGATCGACATGGCGTGCAACGGCATCGTCTGGTCGTTCCTCAAGTCGTGCGATTTGATCCTGGCCGCCGGCTTCGACGCCGTGGAGTTGATCAAGAGCTGGCAACTCTCGACGCCGGTCATCCACATCGATACCGTGCCGAATACCGACCAGGTCTACCCCGCGGACATCGAGCTCGTCGGCTGGATTCCGGCAATCCTGAACTGCTTGCGGGACGCGCACTCGGGCGAGCCGCGCTGGAGAATGGGTGAGGTCGAGCGCCACCGCGTGAAGCTGCGCGAGGGGTACTACTCCGGCCGGGTGCAGGGCAAACTCAACCCGACCGACGTTGTCGACGCCGCGCGCGCCGCGTTTCCGCGCAACACGATCGTGACGACCGACGTCGGCTCGCACAAGCTGCTCGTCGGCCAGGGCTGGGCAACCTACGAACCGCTCACGCTGCTGATGACGAACGGCCTGTCGTCGATGGGCTTCTCGCTGCCTGGTGCGATTACCGCGAAGCTGCTCCACCCCGATCGTCCGGTCCTCTGCTTCATCGGCGACGGCGGCCTGGCCATGGTGCAGTCGGAGCTCCATCTGGCCGCGACGCTGAAGCTCGGTATTGTGGTCATCGTTTTCTGCGACAACAGCCTGAACCGGATCGAGCTGAAGCAGCAGGCCCTCAACTACCCGAGCACGGGCACACGCCTCGAGCCGACCGATTTCGTCAAGGTCGCGGAAGGCATGGGCTGCGACGGCGCGCGCGCGGAAGACCTGATGCAGTTGACCAAGCTGCTCGACGGCGCGGCCACCGCCCAACGTCCCCTGCTCATCCAGGCCGAGATCGACCCGGCCCAATATCGAGCCCAATTCTGATGACCACGGTTCCCCTGCTGATCGACGGCGAGCCGGTGGCGGGATCGTCCACCCTGCCCGTGTTCGACAAGTTCACGTTGCGCCCCATCGCGGAGGTGGCATGCGCCACTCGCGACGATGTGCAGCGCGCGGTGGGCGCGGCGGCGCGGTCGTTCCAGTCACGTCGCCTGTCGCCGTACGAACGCTACGAGATCCTGCATCGCGCGTCCGAGCTGCTGCACCAGCGCAAGACGGAGTTCGTCGAAACGATCGTGGGTGAAAGCGGCTTCACCACCGCCGACGCCGAAACGGAAGTCGGGCGCGCGATCCAGACCCTGATCATCTCGTCGGAGGAAGCCAAGCGGCTCCACGGCGAGATGGTGCCGCTCGACGGCGCGCCCGGCGTCACCAATCGCCTCGGTTTCACGATCCGCGTGCCGCTTGGCGTCGTGTGTGCGATCACGCCGTTCAACTCGCCGCTCAACACGGTGACGCACAAAGTCGCGCCGGCGCTGGCCGCCGGCAACACGGTCGTCTTGAAACCGGCGAGCACGACGCCGCTGGCGTCCGTCGCGTTGTGCCGTCTGCTGATCGACGCGGGCCTGCCGCCCGGACACGTCAACCTGGTGGTCGGATCGGGTCGCGACGTTGGCGAGTGGCTGCTCGCAGACGAGCGTGTCCGCTTCTACACGTTTACCGGCAGCACGGCGGTTGGCCGCGCCATCCAGCGCGGCGCCGGGCTGCGTCGAACGCAGCTCGAACTCGGCAGCATCTCGAGCACGCTCGTCTGCGACGACGCGAATATGGATTTCGCGGTCCCGCGCTGCGTCAACGCCAGCTTCCGGAAGGCTGGCCAGGTCTGCACGTCGGTGCAGCGCCTCTTCGTCCAGTCAGGCATTCTCGACCGCTTCGTTGACGCGCTCGCGACACGGACCGCTGCGGCAGGCGTCGGCGATCCGCGCGATGCCAACACGCTCGTTGGACCCATGATCGACGTCGCCGAGGCACAGCGCGCCGAAGCGTGGGTGAACGAAGCGGTCGCTCAAGGCGCGCAGATCGTCACCGGCGGCCGACGTGAAGGTCCGGTCTTCCACCCGACGATCATCCTGAACGCGAAACCGACGATGCGGGTGATGTGCGACGAGATCTTCGCGCCGGTCATCTCCATCGTGCCGTTCACGTCGCTGATGGACGCGATCCGGCAGGTGAACGACACGCCATACGGGCTCGCCGCCGGCGTGTTCACCTCGAACCTCACCACGGCCTTGACCGCGGCGAAACACCTCGAGGTCGGCACCGTCCACATCAACGAAACATCGAGCAGCCGCGTCGATTTGATGCCCTACGGCGGCGTGAAGGACAGCGGCTTCGGCCGCGAGGGCCCGAAGTACGCCATGCGTGAAATGACCGAGGAGCGCCTCGTAACCATCACGGAGGTCTGAGGTGAGAGAGATGCGCGCGGAAGCGTTCGCACAGCCGCTGCTGACCAGGCCGTCCGCCGCCGCGCGGCTCGATCGACTGCCGATCGGGTCCTTTCACAAGCGCACGGCGTGGCTGCTCGGGCTGGTGTTCTTCTTCGAGCTCGGCGACATCTACACTTTTGCGTTCGCCGCGCCGGCGCTGCTGAAGGCCTGGAACCTGTCGATTTCCTCGATCAGTTTCATCACCTCGGCCACCTTCATCGGGATGTTCGTTGGCGCGACGGGCGGCGGCTGGGTCTCCGACCGCCTCGGGCGCAAGCGTGCCTTGCTGCTGTCCACGATCTGGTATTCAGGCTTTTCGCTGCTGAACGCGTTCGTGTGGGAGCCGAACGGCTTGTTCGTGACGCGGCTGCTGACTGGCGTGGGCCTGTCGGCAATGACCGTCGTCGGCATCACCTACATCAGCGAGATCTTCCCGGCCGCAAAGCGCGGCTCCTATCAGGGCTGGGTCATGACGATCGGCCTCATCGGGGTGCCGGTCACGGCGTACGTCGCCCGTTTCTGCATTCCGCTCGCCGATTGGGGCTGGCGTCTCGTGTTCATCTGGGGCGCACTCGGCATCCTGTTCCCGTTTTTCGCATCGCGGATCGAGGAGTCGCCGCGCTGGTACGAGAACCGCGGCGACTTCGGCGAAGCAGACGCGATCCTGGATCGCATCGAAGCCAGCGTCCGTGAGGAGTATGGAGAGCTGCCGCCGATTGTCGAGCGGCCTGCCGCGCAGGCCCATCGCGGACGGTTCCGCGACCTCGCGTCACCGACGGTCCTGCCCCGCACCACGGTGCTGGTGATCACCTGGATCGCGCAAACGCTTGGCTTCCACGGCTTCACCTCGTGGGTGCCGACGCTGCTTGTCGCACACGGCTTCTCGCTCGTGAAATCGCTGGCCTGGTCATCCGCGATGTCGATCGGCACGATCCCCGGCGCCTACATCGCGGCCCTGATCTCCGATCGGTGGGAGCGCAAGTGGCTGGTCCCGATCACGGCGCTGGTGGTGGCCGCCTGCGGGTTGAGCTACGGGATGACGACGCATCCGGTTGCGATCGTCGTGCTTGGGTTCCTGATGGAGATGTTCCTGCGGACGTTCGCGTCGCTGCTCTACGCCTACACGCCGGAGTCGTTCCCGACCGAGATTCGCAACTCCGGCGCCGGGTTCTCGTACGGCGTCGGCCGCCTCGCAAACATCGTCGGCCCGTTGGTGATCGCGTTTCTCTACACGCGATATGGGTATGCGAGCGTCTTCATGTATATCGCCAGCACCTGGTTGGTCGTTGCGCTGACGGTCGGCTTGTTCGGCCCGCGAACCAAGAGCCGATCGCTCGCTTAGAGGAGGCACTCATGTTGGCACGCCGTCAGTTCGGATCGCTCGTCCTCGGTTCGCTCGCGTCGACCGCGTCCGTGTCGATATATGCGCAGGCCCGGCCGGCTTCGGAAAAGGCCGACCCGTTCGTCGGCACGTGGACGTTGAACCTGTCGAAATCCGCCTACGAGAACCAGCCGACGCCAAAGAGCGGCATGCGCACGTTCGACTACGAGCGCGATGGGATGATCCTCGTCACCGTGCACACGATCAGCGCGACCGGCTCGACCGGGTTCGTGCACTACCTGTTCACGCTCGACGGGAAGGAATACGAAGAAATGTCACGCGGCGGAGGCGGAGGCCGCGGCGCCGAGCGGACGCCGACCTATGTGTCAGCCAACAAGGTGAACGATCACGCGATCAACGTGGTCTTCAAGAGCGGCGGCAAGGTGATCATCTCGCACGAGTGGACGATATCCGAGGATGGCAAGACGATGACGGCGAAGCGCACGGCGAGCAACGCGCAAGGTCAGCGCGTCTACAGCGTGCAGGTGTACGACAAACAGTAAGGCAGGCTGAATGAGGCGCCGGCGCCCGGCCGGCGCCTCCGAACGTTAGCGACCTTCCCGCTCGGTTTCCTTCTCGTAAATCCGCACCTGATCGTTTTCGGCGCCGGTCTGCAGGTTGACGTTCTTCGTCGTCCACGTCATCGTCTTGCCGTCGGCCGAGATGACGCCCGTGCCGGTGAGGTGCGTCTTGCCGCTGGCGATCGTGACGCCTTTGATCTCGAAGTTGTGATCGTCAATCTTCTTCAGGGCGATCGTCGTCGTGGAGTTCGAGCCGTTGCCCCGGGTGAACTCCGGGTGCTGCACGCCGTCGAGCGTCGTGAACCAGTGAAACATGCTGCGCGAGCCGTTCTGGTTCTCGGATCGCAGCGTGCACATCACCAAGCCGTCGTGCGAGTAGTCGAAGGTCCGGACCTGGCTCTTCGGCGGCGGCTGCATCTTGGACTTCGGGACGTTGAGCACCCAGCTTCCGATCAGCGCGTCGAGCTTCGTGGCCTCGGCGCCGGCGCGGACCGGCGTGCCAGGCATGGTGAGCGCGAGCACGAACATCAGCACCACTAAGCGTGACATCATCGTTCTTCTCCCTCGACTTGAACGTGGATTAGCACCGCGCCGCGAGCGGCAGCGCGGTGCCGACGTCCGACTTTACCAGTAGATTCGCGAGAACAACACCAACCGGCGCGGATCCACCCAGGCCGATCCCTGGTTGAACGTCGACGCGAATTGGTTGCGCGACAGGATGCTCTCGAAGGCGGTGTCCTGCAGCAGGTTGCGAACCTCCATCCCCAGCTCCAGGCGGTGTCCGGTCTTCCGGAACAGCATCTTCGCCACGCGCATGCTCAAGATGTTCTGGTATGGATACCGGAGGCTGCCGTCAGCCTCCGCGATGTTCACGCTCGTCGTGCCCTGCGGCAGCTGCACCTGCGCCTGCGGCGCGAACGCCCCACCGCTCGCACTCATCAAGTCCGCCGCGATCAGCAACTCGATGCGCGGAATGTCGTACGACGTCGTGAAGCGGAACATGTTCGGGCGGTCGTAGCTGAGCAGGCCGCCGTTGAAGATGTCGCCGTTCGGATCCTGCGCCGAGGTGGTCAACCCTTCGGCCTTCGAGCGTGTGTAATCGAAGCTCGCGCGCCACCGGTTCGACATCCGCTTGTCGACTGTGAGGACGAGGCCGTTGTAGTGCATGAAGCCGCCCGCCACGTTGGTGCGGAGGAACTTGCGCGCACTGGTGGCGTTGGTGAGCGGCTGCACGGTGAGCACTTGACCGTTTTGCAGTGTCACGTTCTGCGTGCCGTAGACGCCGCCGATGTCGCGCCAGCCGATGAAGTCGTACCCGTCCTTGTGGACGAAGGTCGCGGTGAAGCTCAGGTTCTTCGCCAGCTGCCGATCGAAGCCGAGCGAGTACGAATTCGTGTAGGGCGCCTTGAGGTCGGGATCGACCGCGAGGTTCGCGTTGGGCGACGTCACCGAGATGATCGTCGAGTAGCTGTTGGTCGCCGGGTTGAACCGCGCCAGCGTGCTCGGCGACAGCCCGGGGTGCACATCGATGAAGTCGTTGGTGAGGACCTGGCGGTACGCGCGACCGAAGGCGCCGCGCACGACCATGTTGCCGGCGTCGTTGAGCTTGTAATTGAAGCCGAGCCGCGGCGCGGGTGCGCTCCAGGTGAAGAGCGTGCCAAGGCCCTTGATCGTCTGGCCCGTCTCATTGAGCTGGGCGTCGCGCCCCGGTTCATCGGTGCTGTCGCCGACCATGCGGTCGAAACGCGCGCCGATGTTGACGGTGAGACGCTTGTAACTGATCTGATCCTCGGCCCAGATGCCAACCGTTTGGAAGCCCGCACCCTGCACGAATGGATCGCGGAATGTCGCCTGATTCGGGCCGGTGCTCAGATCCTGGAACGTCACGTTGTTCGGTACCGCGCTCCAGCTGTGGTAGTAGCCGCGATCCAGCTGGAACCCGCCGCGCAGATCCTGCGACACGTTGCCCTGGATGTACTTGTTGATCTTCGCCGAGGCGCCGTGCCGGCCGACGCGGTAGCCGCGGAAGCTCGGGACGCCGCAGCAGCCGATGCCGGTCGTCGTGTTCAGGCGGTACGACGTGGAGATATCACCGGTCTCCGGATAACCGATCGGCGCCGGCGAGTACATTCCGGTGGCGTTCACGGTCAGGAGCGTGCTGTTGTTCAGGGTGTAGTTCATCTCTGAGACGTAGAGATGCGAGCCGCCCGGCGACTTCGTGATCGTCTCGATCGGCCGCGCGACGCTGAGCGAGGCCGGCGTGTCCCAGAACGTCGAGGAGAAGCTCTGACGGAGCTTCAAGCGCTGATTCACCTGATACGTGAGTTTGCCGAGCGCGCCGTTGCCGAACCAGAGCGGCGCGAAATCCGGATTCGTGCCGGGGTTCGAGGACTTGCGGTAGTTGTACTTGAGGCCCGAGAAGAACCACAGCTTGTCCTTGATGATCGGTCCGCCGATGTCGCCGGTGTAGTCCTTGTTCAGTTCCTGGATGAACCCGGTCTGTCCGAGCGAGCAGTTGCAGGGACGCATGATCGGTTTGCTGATCAGCGCATCGGGATACCAGTAGCCCGACATATCCCATTTGAGCTGGTTGGTGCCGGACTTGTAGATCAAGTTGATCACCGCGCCCTGCGCCACCTGGTACTCGGCGGATGCACCGAGCGTCACCACCTGGATTTCCTGAATCGTGTCGGCCTGCCCCGCCTGCAGCGCGCGGCCGTCGTCGGCCGCCTTGTTCAGCGAGCCGTCGTAGACGACCGAGTTCTCTTCGTTGGCCGAGCCCATGACCGCGAGGTTGTCGGTGCTGGTGCCAATCGACGTCGGCGTCACGCCGGGCGCCCACTTGGCGAGCTCCGACGCGCGGAAACGTTGCACCGGCAGGTTCTCCAGCGTCTGCTGCGGGATGATCGCCGATGCCCCGACCCTCTTGACGTCGACCATCGGGCTCTCGCCGCTGACGGTGATCGTCTCGGTGAGCGCGCCGACTTCCATCGTCACGTTGCGCTCGATCGCGCCGCCGATCGTGACCTGCAGTCCGCTTTCCTTGTAGGTGTTGAATCCGGCGAGCGCCACATCCAGCGAGTAGTCGCCGGGCGTCAACTCGACGAATCGATACTCGCCTCGTTCGTTGGTCACTTCGGTCTTCGGACCGCCGGGCAACGCCGTCGGCGACGCGAGCGTCACCGTGACGCCGGGGAGCACGCCGCCGGAGTTGTCTTTCACGATGCCGATAATCCTGCCGGTCAGGATCTGTGCCTGCGCAATACCGCTCATGGCGAGCAGCACGGCGACAGCGATCCCGCCAATCCTGCGCTTCATCTGTTCCTCCTTGCGTACGTATCCTGCACTCGTGAATGCGCGTGTGCCCGCGTGAACCGTTCGTTACCACACATATGTATACAACTGGACTGTCGCGGCGAGTATAAGGGACGGATCCTCGTGGTCGTCAAGAATTTTGCGCGCGTTGTGGAGGGCGGCTGCGGGACCGATCCAAGAAGATGAAGGATGGTCCCGCAACCTTGATGAACTACGGACGTGCCGCGCCGGACCCGGCGCTGCCCTCGGCCACGGCGACGACGTCGTGCTGCATGCGGAACACGAGCAATCCTGGAGCGATGGCCGGGGTGGCCATGATCAGCTGGTCCATCTTGTTCACGGAGATGATCTCGAACTTCGGCCCGGCCTTGACCACGGTCACGTCTCCGTCTTCACTGCTGAAATAGAGCTTCCCGTCCGCCGCCACGGGCGACGCACTGTAGGTGCTGCCCCCGCCCTGCGCCAGCCGTGCCTGGTACACCCGCTTGCCGGTCGTGGCCTCGAAGGCTGCAACGATCCCGTTGTTCGAGCACAAGTAGAGGATGTCTTGATAGACCAGCGGCGTCGGGATGTACGCACCGCCGCGATGCTGGCTCCACGCCACGAACTCGTTGGTGTCCTCGCCGTCCTTCAGCGTGATATCCCCGCTGCCGCCCGGCCGAATCGCGTAGATCGGTTGAACGGTCGTGCCGCCGCCGCTGGTGATGAAGATGAGGCCGCTGCCGGCCACCGGCGTCGGCGTCGACAGCGCCGAATGCTTGCCGAGGCGCCACAGTTCCTTGCCGGTCGACGGGTCGTATGCACGCGTGAACAACGGTGCAGCGGTGACCAGTTCCGTGCGCGGCTGCCCCTCGTAGATCATCGGCGTCGGCCACGACGGCTGCTCGTCGCGCGCGGTCTTCCACACTTCCTTGCCGGTCTTGAGATCGAACGCCGCAATGTAGGAATGCTCGACGATGTCCACCTGCAGGATGACCGTGTTCTTGAAGATGATCGGCGAGCTCGCCGTATTCCATTCGTAGCTTGCGTCGAGATAGCGGCCCGAGCTCAGGGCGCCGAGGTCTTTTTTCCACAGAAGCTTGCCGGCGACGTCGTAGCAATAGAGGCCTTCTGACCCGAAGAACGCAACGATCTGCTCGCCGTTGGTGGCCGGCGTGGCGTTGGCCTGCGATTCCATCACGTGGCGCTGCGTCTTCGGCACGCCTTCGTGCGCGACGCGCTGCCACAGAATCTTGCCGGTGTTCTTGTCGAGCGCGTAGACGCGCCACGAGTGCGGAACGTCGTCCTTCGTGTACGCGGATGCGCCGCCGCCTTCGTCGTCGCCAACGCGGCCGTGCTGGAACACGAGCTTCGTCTCTTTCAGCGACACCGCCGTCGTCACGTACACCTTGTCGCCCCAGATGATCGGGCTCGAGTGCGCGAAGCCGGGAATCGGCGTCTTCCACTTGATGTTCGTGCCCTTCTCCATGTCCCAGGTGGTCGGGGGCTTGAACCCATCGCCGATGCCGGTGGCGGCTGGCCCGCGGAAGGACGACCATTCGCGAACGCGCGGAACAACTGCGGTCGCGGCAGACGGTGCGGCGGCCGCAGGCGCTGCCGCGGGCCGCGGCGTACGCGCCGACGTTGTCGTTTCCACTGGCAGATCGCCCACGCGCCGGTAGGTCGCGGTCCCGCGCGGATCGCTCAGCGTGACTTCAGCCGGCGGCAGCACGGCGGCCTGCAGGCGCACGACGGTCTTGAGGTCGAACGAGCGGAGAATCGTGAGGTCGGCCGGCAGCAGCGCGACCGGATCCTGGCCCGCGCGCTGGAGCAACAACTGATCGTCGAAGCTCGCGCTGCGCGCGAGACGCAGTTCCTGTCCTTGCTCGTTGCGGAAGACGCCGGATAATTTCGTCAGCCGTTCGCGCGAGCGCGCCTGATCGAGCGGGCCAGGCTCCTTGGCACCCGCCTTGGTCAGCATCTCCACGAGGTCGGGCTGCTGGGCGCGGCGGGCGGCGGCGAGCGCGAGATTCAAATACGACGGGCTCATCTTGCCGCGGCTGACGATCGTCTTCGCGGCGTCGTAGAAGCCCGCGCGGATGACATCGCCGAGGGACTCCCCATCCGAGCCGGCGCCCTTCTCGACGAGGAGCGTCACCAACTCACGACGCGCCTCCTTGGCTTTGATGTCGCTCCACGGGACGGCGGCGACGCGCAGCGGCGGCTTGCCGTACTCGAGGTCCTGGATGTTCGGATTGGCGCCGCGGGCGAGCAGCAGCTTCGCGAGTTCAACGTTCGCCTGATCCGCGGCATAGGCCAGCGCAGTCACACCGTGACCGTTGTCGGCGTTGACGTTGGCGCCTTTGTCGAGCAACGCGCCCACCGCCGCGACATCGCCCTTCCCCGCCGCCAGCAAGAGTTGTGTGTCGAGCGAGGGCGATTGGAGGCGTGCCCTGCCGCTGAATACGGTCATCAGCAGCGCGCCCACGATCACCATCCCCCGGCGTCCACATCCGGCTCGCATCTTGCGCTCCTTTCCGCTCCTCGAATCGGTGAGGTTCCGCGCAACAGTATACACATGTGTTCGCTGTAATGCCCGGTGATTCAGCCCAAGTACACCAATGCATACAATCGAACCCGCAACGACGGCTTTGGGGGAAATACCTGGGCTAGAAGGTGACGCCGAACCGCACTCCGAACGTGCGCGGCGCCCCGCTCTCGCCGACGAAGCCCGACGGCGCCAGCCCGGGGTACGGGAACGCAACCGGGATGTAGCGCGTGTCGAACGCGTTGCGGACCCACAGTTCGCCGAACGCGTGGGCCGCTTTGATCCCGGCGCGCAGGTTGGTCAGCGTATACGCGCCCTGTTCCGCCGTGTTCGCGTCGTCGTACTGGTAATCGCCGTAGCAGATCGCCTCGGCGCGCGCGATGAGCGAGAGGCCGTTGACGAGCGCCCGGCGGTACTGGACCCCGAAGTCGGCCGTGTAGCTCGGCGCGTTCGCGAGCGTGTGGCCGCTCACATCCACGCCGTTCGAGGTACTGCCATCTGCGAAGCGCGCATGGGTCAAGCCGACGCCGCCGAACACGTCGAGATCGCGATCGGCCTTCGCATGCAACTCGACTTCGACACCGTTGCTCGTGGCGCCGGCTGCGTTCGAGACGAAGAATTGGCCGGGCACGAGGACGTTCGGGACGTTCACCTGCATGTCGGTCCAATCGATGTGGAACGCTGAAATACCGGCCCACAGGCGATCGGACAGCGCCGACACCTTCACACCGCCCTCGTAGTTCCAGTTGCGCTCCTCGCCGAAGGCCTCCGCGCCGGCGGGCGACGCCGTGTTGAAGCCGCCAGCCTTGAACCCGCGCGTCACGGTGCCGAACACGGTCGTGCGCGGCTGGAGCCGATAGACGACCGCGAACTGCGGCGAGACATCGGTGAAATCCTTCTCCGCCGACACGACGGCAGGAGGCGCAATGGCCGGCGAGTAGAACGTCTGGAGATCGGCCGTCTTGTGCTCGCGATCCGCACGCGCGCCGACGACGACATCGAGGGTCTTGTTGAACGTCCAGGTGGTCTGCCCGTAGACGCTCATGCCGCGATCATCGAGTGCCGCCTTCGGCGAGTGCTGCGCGATCGCGAAGGGAATGAACTGGGAGATCAGGAACGGCGCGTAGTTGTTCACCGCGTCCTGTTCGTAGTTCTGCGTGAAGATCACCGCGCCTGCCTGCCATCTGAGCGCCAGGCGCGGCGACACGGCGATGGGCTTGGCTTTCGCCGACGAGACGCGGACTTCCTCGGTGAACTGAAAGTCCTGTTCGTCGTTGCTGCGCGTGATCAGCGGCTGCGGCGTGTAGTCGAGATCGGTCAGGTCCGACGTGTCCCAGTGCAGGAAGCCGGTCGTAGAAGCGAAATCGATCGTCGAACCGGCGTACTCGGCCTGCACCGTCTGGGATCGGATGTTCCGGTCGGTATGTCCCTCGAAATCACGGGCGGTGTGGAACGGCTTCACGCGCAGGCCGCCCAGGTCGCTCAACGCATAGTCGCCGTCGCGCGCCCGCTCGCCGCTGAACAGCGCACGCGCCTGCCACCGCGCGTTCGGTTTCCAGAGGAGTTGCGCCTTGCCGAACGACGCTTGCCGCGAGTCGAGATCGTTGCCGGTCACGTCGTTGGTCGTGAAACCATCCCGGCGCGTGAAGCCGGCGCTGAAGGACGCGGCGAGTTTGTCGGCCACGAGCGGCCCCGACGCCGCGGCGCGGACGTCAGCAGCGCCAAAGGTGCCGAACGGCGCGATGGCCGTGCCGCTCCATTTCTTCAGCGAGGGCCGGCGGCTGGTGATGTTGATGATGCCGCCGAGCGCGTTCCGCCCGAAGAGCGCACTCTGCGGGCCACGTACGAACTCCACCTGGTCGACGTCGATGAACTCGATGATTGACGAGTTCGCATGCAGTTGCGGCACGCCGTCGATGTAGCTCGTGATGCCGGGGTTGACCGGGCTCGCCCCCACGCCGCGGATGCGCGCGTTGCTCAGTTTTCGTGCGGTGAACTCGTTGAAGAACGTGTTCGGCGAAAACACCCCCGCCTCACTGACACTGCGCACGTCGTCCGCCGTCAGCCACTCGTTCGGCACGGCAGTCAGGCTCAGCGGAAGATCCTGGGGATTCGCCGGCTCCTTCTGCGCGGTGACTTCGACCGGCGGCAGCGTCACGCGGACGGGCTCCTGAGGCGGTTGGCCCATCGCTGGCGACGCGACGAAAAACAGTCCTACGGCGAAAGCCCTGGCTGGGGTCATGGACGTCTCACCTTGTGCGAAGCCGAACCGGTTTCAGGCTGTGGGTCTGAAGTACAACACCATTCCAGCGCCGATCGACGCGAGCAGGAATCCGACATACAGCATCGGATTGATCGCGGCCTTCGGCGGGTGCGCGATCATTGCGTACGTCACGTTGACAATCGGCGCGCCGCCGAAGACGAGCGGCATCACGTACAGCGGAATGCCGCCGTTTCTGAACGCCCAGATGATGCAGATGGCGCCCATCGCGCCGAGCGCTCCCGCGATCGTCGCCAGCACGAGGCCGTTTCCGCTGAATCCGGACATGTTTCCCTGCGCGGACAAGACGCCGACCGGCACGATCACGCCGACGAGAAAGTAGGCGACGCCGACGCACAGCAACGCCTTGAGCGGATTGCCCAGCGCGACCTGGCCCTGATACAACAGGGCCCCGTACAGCCCCCACGAAATTACTGCGCCGGCTACGAACAACACCCATCCCATACGTCGCCTCGTCGGTTTCTGCGCCACCACCGCGGTAGCAGGCTGCATGCGTGTGCCTCTCTGATCGTTCAGCGCGCCGCGCTGGATGCCGCGCCGGTCGACAACGCGTAGAGATTGCTCATCGTGTTGATGAACAGCGTCCCGTGCGCCGGCACGACGGTCGCCGTGACCCCGGCGCCCATGTTGATCTTCGCCAGTTCTTTCATGTCCTTACCCGCCTGCATGATGAAGACGTCGCCGTCCTCGTCGCCCAGGTAGACCTTCCCGTCGATCACCATCGGCGAGGCCCACACCGCGGAGAAGCAGTCGTGCTTCCAGTACTCCTTACCAGTCGTCGCGTCGATCGCGTGGAGGAAGCCGCTGAAGTCCGCGACGTAGACGATGCCGTCCCAGACCGCAGGCGTCGAGATCGTCCGCCGGATGTCGACGTGGAAGATCTTGCCCGACTCGGTGATGTCGCCGCGCTTGGTGCCGTCGATGCAGTAAAAGTGGCCGACACCTTCCCCGTGCTCGGGATCCTGTCCGTTGCCGATGTACACCCGGTCGCCGACTACGACCGCTGTCGAAATGATCTCGTTCCGATTCTTGGGCCAGACCGAATCCTTCGGATTCATGTCGAACTCCCACAACTTCTTGCCGGTCTCGGCCTCGTAGCTGCGGAGCCAGCCGTCGCCCTGGCCGGTCATGACCTGGAGCACGCCGCCGATCTTCGCGACGGTTGGCGTGGACCACTGGCCGTGCAGGATCTTGTCGCCCGGCGAGGCGTCCTCCCACACGAGCTTGCCGGTGTTCTTGTTGATCGCAATAATCGCCGGCGCCTTCGGCGACGGAATGTGGACGTGGCTTTCGTCCTGGCCGTTCGACGTGTTGAAGTAGATGAGATCGCCCCAGATGACCGGTGACGAGTTCGACATGTTGTGCGGGTAGTTGCCCACTTCTTCCATCATGTCGAACATCCAGATCACGTCGGCGTCTTTCGGACCCGTCAGCTTTTCATCGGTGACCGGTCCCTCGTTCTTGCCGTCCATGAAGCCTTCGGTGTCGAGGCAGTAGATCACACTTCGGTTGGTGACGTAGTACAGCCGCTTGCCTTCCACAATCGGCGACGAGGCGACGCCTTGGTACGGCCAGTCGTTCGCCCGCCCCGAGGCCAGCTTCTCATGCGTCTGCTGCCACAGGAACTCACCGTCCGACTCGCGGAACGCCATCAGCACGCCGCGATCGCCGGCCTGCTTCGGGTCGCGCGGGTTCTCGTTGTTCGTGCCGACGAAGATCTTGCCGTCGGCAACCACTGGGTTGCCATAGCTCTGCGAGCCCAACCTCGCGGACCACTTCACGTTCTTCTTCGTCTTGACGTCCCACTCCGTCGGCAGCCCCTTCATCGTCGAGATCATGTTGCGATCCGGCGTGCCCCCCCACATCGGCCAGTCGCCGGCGGGGGGATCCGCTGCCTCGAGGCGCTGTGACGTGTGCGGCGCCGCCAACGCGAGCGCCAGCACGACGACACCGCGGAGGACGACGGGGATCGGACGGGCCACTGACTTAGTCATTTACCCACCTGTGCGGAAGACGAGGTTCCGCCATCGTTGGCGTAGACCTTCAGGTTGTCGAAATACGCGCCGAACTGCGCCGCCGCGAACACGCCTGGCGCGCCCTGATGATTCCCGATCGGATCGACCTTCTCGATCATCCACGCGGCTGGTTCCTCGCCGCCGGTCGGCCACACCTTGCCGCGTGCCCTCACCTTGCCATCCGGCATGTTCTCGACGCGCAGCTTCAGGTGATACCACTGATCCGGCTTCCAGTCGTACGGCACGCTGACCGTGCGTTGAACCTCCGGCTCCCACGGCTCGATTTTGAGCTTGGAATCGTTGCCGTACAACACGAGCGAGTAGCGCTGCGCGGTGATGCCGAGGTCGGCCATCTGGCGCCGCCGCATGTTCGATCGCACGTCGAGCTCGATCGTGTAGTTCGACCAGTCGGGCGGACCGAAGAACATGCGCAGCCGCTGGAAGATCGTCTCGTCCGGCGCCTTCTGCAGCACCTTCTTGCCGTCGAGCACGACGACCGAGAACTTGCCGGCGACGGCGTTGGTCCATCCCGTCGGCACGCCCTTCTCTTCGAAGCCGTCGAAGTTCTCGCTCCACGGCAGCGGATGCGGCACGCGCGCCCGCGCTTCGCCTTTCAACTCACCCACCGATGCTTTGATAAGACCCGCCTGCTCGATCGCCTCGTTGGCGATCGTCAGCGATCCGTCGGTGATCGTGCCCTTCAACCCGTCGAGCGTCCACGTCGCTTTTTCCTCGCGGAGGAATCGCCCCTTGTCGTCAAAGCTGCGCGCGTGCAGCTTGATCGCCTGGCCAGGCTTCAAGAACAGCTCGGTCGGCGACACCTGCAGATGTGCCGGCGCGCCCTGGCCGGCTTCGCGCGGTTCGTCCACGGTCAGCCCGGTCAGCTTCTTCGCCGCTTTCGGGCCAAACGCGTAGACACCGCCGGTCGAGACGAAGAAGACGCGGCCGCGGGAAACGGCCGCTCCGGCGAACACCGGCTCCGGCGTGCCCGCCGACTGGCCGGCGTTGTCATCCGTGCTCGCCGGCATCGTCACGTCGCTGAGAATTTCGCCGCGATCGACGCCCGGTTTGATGATGTAGAACTTGCCGGCTTCGGTGCCGACAAACAGTTTGTTGTCGGCGAGCACGAGCGGCGCTTTCTGCACGGTGCCGAGCTCGACCTCCCAGATTTCCTTGCCCGTCGCCAGATCCCATGCGTGCAGCTTCGCCGCGTCCTCCACCTGATACACGCGATTGGCGGCGGCGTCGATCACCGGCGAGGGGAAGCCGAACTGCGTGCCTTTGTTGGCCCAGAGCGTGGTCTTGATGTCGCCTTTCTGCGAGCCATCGATCGCGCCGACCATCCCGCGCTCGGCGACGTCGAGGTTCTCGTCGCCGTGCGACACAATCACGGTATTGCCCTTCACGGCCACACCCGTGTTGATCGCGCGCTTCGCCGCGATGAAACCCCACACTTTTTCACCGGTCTGCGGCTTGATCGCGTAAATGCCGCCGTCGCCGAGGCCGTTGATGAGGAGCCGCTGCCCGCCGATCGGCGCGATGAGCGGCGCCGAGTACGCCGTGTCGTACGGCCGGCCGCCCGGGTTCGCGACGTAGACGATCTCGCCGGTGCGCTTGTCGAGCGCGATGATTCGCTGGGCACGGTTGGCCATCGTCCCCCAGTTCGAGACCGGGCTGCTGACGATGATCAGATCGCCGTCGATGATCGGGGACTGCGTGCGCCCGCCGTGCGTCGTGAAGGCGGCGAATTCCTCACCGACCGACCGCTGCCACAGCGCCTTGCCGTCCTTGTTCAGCGCGACGACGAGCGCGCACACGCCATAGGCGTAGATGTTGCCGGTTTCGTTGTCGTAGACCGGCGCCGCCCAGCCGACGCGGTGCGCGGGGACATCGCTCTGAAACACGTTGAAGCGGTATTCCCAGACAGGCTTGCCGGTATCGACGTCGAGCGCCATCACCCGCTCTTGCTCCTCGGCGCCGTGACCGACCGGATTCTGGACGTAGAGGCGATTGCCGACCACGATCGGCGCCGATCGGCCGCCGTACGGCGCCCGCCAGAGGAAATTTTCTCCGTTGAGCTTGAACCGGTCGGGCAATCCGGTTTCTTTCGAGGTGCCGTCGCGGAACGGCCCTCGCTGATCCGGCCAGTCGCCAAGGGCGATGCGGCGGCCCGGCGCCTGTGGCGTCTGCGCACCCGCGGCGGCGATCGCCAAGGCTCCCAGCGTCGCGACAAGCGTGATCTTCCTATTCAACACGGTGGCACCTCAAGCAGAAGGAGACACAACCACCGACACATTCACCTTACATCGGCGCCGACTGAAATGCTCGCGCCCGAAACAGGAACTCGATGATGTTGCCCTCGTGCGGTTGCAGCCAGTTCAGCTGCGTCGTCGGCACGGGGCCGAGGTTCAGGCGGTCGATGTGCACGGCGTCGATGAGCGATCGGCGAAATGCCGGGTTGCACGTGATGGCGCTGCAGACGAGCGTGGGCCCGATGGCGCCGAGCATCTCCGCCTCTGGGCACCGCACGACCGACACGAACGGAAACATGTACTCTTTCGAGGCGATCGCCACGCGCGGCGAGTCGCAATGGACGACGGTCGGGAGCAGGTAGTCCGCCCGTCCCTGCTTCACGAGCCGAGGGCCTTCGCGGCGCGCGGCCGTGACATCGGTTGTCCCCGGCGTTTCGAGGTCGTTGTCGATTTCCGCTGAAATCGCAGCGGCGACACCGGGAACCGTGAACGCCGCCAGGCTGGCGTCGGGATGATCGGGCGGCAACGGCTGCACGGCGGCGAGGCGTTCGGCGATCGCTTCAGAGATCTCGCGCGTGTGGCGGCTGGCCCAGATCCCCGAGCAGTTGATGCAGCCGCGGCCGCTGTTCAGAAACACGCTGTCGACCAGGACGTCGAGAAACTGCTCCCAGCGATCCACCTGGTCGTCGCCGATCAGAATTTTCGAGAACCCCGGCCCGTGCGCTTGCACCGCGGGGTTGCCGCGGTAGCGATCGACCGTGGGGGTGCCGCCGAAAATCAAATTGCGTCCGCAGCTCTCGAGCACCGCGGCGCCGACGTCGCCCTGGCCCGGATAGATCGAAATGGCCTCGCGCGGAATCCCGGCCGCAAAAAACGCCTCGGCCATGCGATACGGCGTCCACGGCTCCTGCGGCCCCGGCTTCAACACCAGACCGACCTGCAACGGGATCACCGGCAGCCACAACGTGTGCACGCCCGGCGAATTCGACGGCAGCACGAGCCCGACGACGGGGCTCTGGAGCTGGAAGCTGATCGGCACGTTGCGCTCTTCGCCGAAGCCGCTGGATAGGACGTCGAACGAGAGGCCGCGCGTGAGGTTGGTGAGGATCGACCGCATCTCCGCGAGCACGAACCCGTTCTTCTTCATGTTCGCGCGGCACATGCGCTCGGGCAGACCGGTCGACGCCGACTGCGCGCGCGCGAACTCGTCGGGCGTCTGCGTGCCGTCGCCGATCGGCAGCGTCCCGTTCATGTAGAGTTCGCCGGCCGCGCCGGCTCGCGCGATCAGATCGTCGATCGGGATCGCCCGGAGCACGTCGCGCGCCCGCGCGGCATGACGCTTGTCGCGTTGGATCAGCCCGCCATTGGCGCGACTGACCTTGGCGATCGGCTCGCCGGTCGAAAAGTGCACGACCGAATCGGTCTCGAGGCTCGTGTAGGGTTGTCCCCAGCGAAGAACAGGTATCTGCAGCATGTCTTTCAGTACACGCCGACCGTCGTGGTCGCCGCAAAAGCACGGAATGGACGCACGCCGCTGATGCCGTCCCAGGCGAAGCGGTCGGTCGGCGGCTCGCGCTCGCCTTCGTCGCGCTCAAGGAACCCCGGCATGAAGAATTCCTTCGTGAGCGTGGTGAGCTTCACACGGCCCGTCTGACCGTAGTCGACAATCCGCGTGGCGTCGTCGAAGTCGACGACCTCGATCACCGCACGCGGCTGCGGTGCGTAGTAGGCGATCTTGTAGTCGTTGTGCGGTCCGCTCGGCGCGCTGGCCGCCAGCCCCATCAGCGTGTTGCCGTAGGTCGGTGTCATGTAGGCGCCGTCGAGCAGTTCCTCGTGCGCGAACCGGTTCCACTGCGGCGTGAACTCGGTGCCGCCCGAGAAAATGCCAGTGATCCCCGCCTTGCGAATCGTCGTGCCGTTCGCGTCGAGCCGCAGCGCCAGCGATTCGAGCAGCTTCGGCGTCGCGAACATGCAGCGGACATCGTGCCCGGCACCGAGGATCGTCACCGCCTGGTCGATCACGTGATCCTTGTAGGCCTGCAGGTGGTCTCCCCAGCCCTTCTGGATCAGGCGGACCACCCAGCGCGGATCGAGATCGACGCAGAAGGAAATGCCGCCGCGGTGCTGCGCGAGGTGCTCGACCGACAGCCGCAGGCGGCGCGGCCCGGACGGCCCGAGCATGAGCCAGTTCGAGCCTTTCGGGAAGAACTCGTCGGGCAACGTCTCGCTGAACAGCTCGTAGTCGGTCCGGAAATCCACGCACGCGATCCGCGTCTTCGGGATGCCGGTCGTGCCGCCGGTTTCGAAGACGTAGACCGGCTTGCCCGCCAGCCCCTTGGGAATCCAGCGCTGCACCGGGCCGCCACGGAGCCATTCGTCCTGGAACGGCGGGAAACGGCTGAGATCGGCGAAGCTCGTGATCTCGCGGCGCGGATCCCAGCCGGCCTTCTGGGCGAAGTCGAGCCAGAACGGCGTGCCAGTCTCGGGATCGAAGTGCCAGGCGATGACCTCGCGGACCCACGCATCGAACGCGGCGCGCGCCACCTCCCCGGCCTGGCGATCGCCGAACGCATACGTCGTCGATGTATTCATGTGCGGGCAGGAGTATAGCGAAATGTTGCTGCTCTGGAAAGGGGAGTTGTCGTAAGATTGCGCCCAACAATAATTGTTATACCTAACAGGTAACAGTTCCAGATGATGACCAGCACATCGTCGCGATCACCGGTTCGCTTGACCCCGCTGCAGTGGACGATCTGCGCCACCGCCGCCGTCGGATTCGCCTTCGACTCTTACGTGCTGCTGATGCTGCCGCTCATCATCCGCCCGGCGCTCGTCGACCTGCTCGCCGTGCCCGCCACCAACCCGGCGGTGAACAACTGGGTCGGCCTGATCTTCAACGTCCCGGCGATCGCCGGCGGCATCTTCGGCCTGCTCGGCGGCTACCTGACCGACGTCTTCGGCCGCCGCCGCGTGCTGGTCTGGAGCATCTGGCTCTACGCCTTCTCCGCCTTCATGTCGGGCTACGCCACCTCGGTGGGGTGGCTGCTCTTCTGGCGTTGCGGCACGTTCATCGGCGTCTGCGTCGAGTTCGTCGCGGCGGTCGCCTGGCTGGCCGAACTCTTCCCCGATCGCCGGCAGCGCGAAGCGGTGATCGGGTACTCGCAGGCGTTCGGGTCGCTCGGCGGCATCATGGTCACCGGCGCCTATTACCTCGTCGTCACCTACGGCGTCGACCTGCCGGCTATCCGCGGCGGACACGAAGCGTGGCGCTACACGCTGATGTCCGGCGTCATTCCGGCGATCCCGTTGATGATCGTGCGGCCGTTCCTGCCTGAGTCGCCCGAGTGGCAGGCGCACAAAGCCGCCGGCACCCTGCGGCGGCCCAGCTTCGGCGAGCTCTTCCGCGGCGAATACCGCACCACGACGATCGTGACGACGGTGATGATGGCGTGCGCCTACGCCGCGGCGTTCGGCGCGATTCAGCAAGTGCCGCGCATCGTGCCCGGCCTGGAAGAAGTGCGATCGCTGGCCCGGCCGGTGCAGGAGCAGACCGTCGGCGCGGTGCAATCGTTCCAGGAGATCGGCGGCCTCGTCGGCCGCGTTCTGCTCGCCTACCTCGCCGTCGTCATCGTGCAGCGCCGCCGGCTGCTGCGGTTTTTCCAGGTGCCCGGCCTGATCCTGATGCCGCTGGTCTTCTTTTTCGCCGCCACGAGCAGCCTCACGCTCCTTAAATTTGGCATCTTTGCGCTCGGTCTGCTGACGATCGGGCAGTTCAGTTTCTGGGGTAACTACTTGCCGCGCGTGTTCCCGACGCATTTGCGCGGAACCGGCGAGAGCTTCGCCGCCAACGTCGGTGGTCGCATGTTCGGCACCACCGCGGCGCTGGTCACCACACAGCTGGCGAACTCGATTCCCGGTGCGGCCGCGCCGATGCGCCTCGCCTATGCCGCCGCGATCGTGGGAACCGCCGTCTATTTGATTGGATTCGCGGCGAGCTTCTGGCTCCCGGAACCGAAGCAGGAGCGCCTTCCGGAGTAGAATCTGCGATTGTACCGATGCCCAGTCGCACCGAACGGGCGCCATGGGCGCCGTCCTCCGAGGTCATCGGCCAGGAACTCTCGCACGTATTCTCCGAGATCGTGCTGCGCCGCATCGCGCGCATCGAAACGGTGTCCGCCGAGATTGGCCTGTCCGAACTGCAGGCCCGCACCCTCTTCCACATCGATCCCAAGCAGCCGGTGCCCATGAGCGAGGTGGCGCGGCGCGCCGGCTACGAGCCGTCGAACCTGACCGGCGTGGTGGATAAATTGGAAGCGCGCGGGCTGGTGCGCCGGCGGTCCGCGACCGACGATCGCCGCGTGAAGCGCGTGTCGCTGACACGCGAAGGCGCGGCACTGCGCAAGAAACTCATCGGCCGCCTCTACGCGCCGGAGCCCTGGATGCTCGCGCTGTCAGCCGACGATCAGCAGCGGCTGCGCGACATCCTGCGAAAAGCCCTCGCCTATCAGCAGGCCGCTGGCGAGTAGCCGGCCTCGCCGCTGTTACGGACGCAGCGCTTCGTCAGGCAGGAACAGCTCGTTCTTCTTCTCCGGCGCGAGCTCCGCCGCGTCGCCTGAGAACCACGCCGGAATCGGCTTCTTCCCCGGCGGATACAACGACTCCATCGGCTGCCACACCTTGTCCACGCGATCGGTGAACAGATCGCCGATCAACAGATCGGTGACAGTGCCGGTGAGATCGGGAAACGCCTTCACGAAGCCGCCAAAGCTGAAGCCGTCGTAGTACTCGCAGACGAGGCGGCGCATCCGATCGACGCCCTGGTTGAACACCGGGCCCCAGTTGCCGAGCTGCGCGCCCGAGACGTCGCCCTTGCGCAGCCCGTCGGCAATCGAATCCGCGGCGAGCTCGCCCGATCGCAGCGCCAGCAACACACCTGACGAGTACAGCGGATCGAGGAACCCGAACGCGTCGCCGACCAGCACCCAGCCGTCGCCGGCGGTCTCCTTCGAGCGATACGAGTAGTCCTTCGTGGCGAAGTAGCCGGCCACCTGCGTCGCTTTCGAGAGGCGCTCGACGAGGAGCGGCGACGCCGCTACCTCGCGGCGGTAGGTTTCGCCGCGATCGGCGCCCTTCTTGAACAGATAGTCGAACGGCGCCACCACGCCGACGCTCATCACATCGTCGTGCAGCGGGATGTACCAGAACCAGCCGGCGCGATTCGCGGTTTGGACAACGAGCGTCGCGCCCTCGTCTTTGCCACTGTCGCGGTAGGCGCCCTTCCAGTAGGTCCAGATCGCGCCCTTGTTCAGCATCGGATCCCAGATGCGGGTGCCGAACCGGCGCATCAACATTGCATTCTGTCCGCTCGCGTCGACGACGACCTTCGCACGCACGTCCTGGCGCGTGCCGTCGGCGTGGCGGACCGTGACGCCGACCGCCCGATCGCCCTCGAAGACCACGTCGGTCACCGACGCGCCTTCGTGCGCGACCACGCCGTGCTCGCGTGCGTTGTCGAGCATCAGCTGATCGAATTCGGCACGCTTCACCTGCCACGTCTGCGAACATTCGTGCGGCTTGTTGTCCCAGAAATAGAACGGCGCCGACAGCCGGCCGCTGGCGCCGACGAACTGCACGCTGTACTTCTTGACGAAGGGGCTGCGCTGCATCTTCGGCAGCATGTCGAGGCGGCGCAGCACCCAGTAGGTTTCGGGGATCAGCGACTCGCCGATGTGGTAGCGCGGAAACCGTTCGCGTTCGAACAGCTCGACGCGGAATCCGTGCTGCGCGATGATCGTCGAGGTCGTCGCCCCGGCGGGGCCGCCGCCGATCACCACCACATCCGGATTGCTCTCGCGTGTCGTCATGCTCCTCCTGCGCGTCGCGTCGTGCGCTCCGACGCGATCGATATACTTGACAGGTATAGATATCATGACCCAGAATTTGCTGCAATGGCGGGAACGGCATCAGCACCGCTGATCGCAGGCGAACAGCCCGAGGTCGGCAATTACTTCGTCGCGAACTATCCGCCGTTTTCGGTCTGGACGCCGGATGCCGTCGCCGCGGACGCGCGGCCCGCGCTCGCTCGTCCCGCGAATGCCGTCGCGCCGCTCGGCTTGTATTTGCACATCCCCTTCTGCCGCAAGCGGTGTCACTTCTGCTATTTCCGTGTCTACACGGACAAGAACTCGCAGGAAGTCACGCAGTACCTCGATGTCCTCGTGCGCGAATGGGAGCTCTACGCGAACCAGCGCGCGATTGCCGGCCGGCCGCTGAATTTCGTGTACTTCGGCGGCGGCACGCCCTCGTTTCTTTCGACGCGGCAGCTGCAAAGCCTCGTCGGACGGCTGTCGGCCTCGGCGCCGTGGACGACCGCCGAGGAAATCACCTTCGAGTGCGAGCCGGGGACGCTGACCGAAGCCAAGCTCGCGGCGATCCGCGACGCCGGAGTGACGCGGCTCAGCCTCGGCGTCGAAAACTTCGACGATGCGATCCTCGAGCTGAACGGACGGGCGCACCGCTCCGGAGAAATCGGCCGCGCCTACGAGGTGGCGCGCTCGCTGCAATTCCCGCAGATCAACATCGACCTCATCGCCGGCATGCTCGGCGAGACCGAAGCGAACTGGCGCGCGTGCATCGAGAAGACGCTCGAGCTGAGTCCCGACTCCGTCACGATTTACCAGATGGAGCTGCCGTTCAACACGACGATCAGCCGCAATCTCCTGCAAGGATCGTCGGGCGCTGACGATCTCGCCGGCTGGTCGACGAAGCGCCGGTGGGTGGCAGACGCGTTCGAGGCGCTCGAGCGTGCTGGCTATCACATCGGCAGCGCCTACACTGCCGTCAAGGATCCATCGCGCACGCGCTTCGTCTATCGCGATCGGCTGTGGCAGGGCGCCGACATGGCCGCGCTCGGTGTCGCCTCGTTCGGCCACATCAACGGCGTGCACATGCAGAACTTCGACAAGTGGGACACCTACGTCGCCGCGATCGAACGGGGCGAACTGCCACTCGCGCGCGCCTACGAACCCACGCTCGAGGAACGCATGATTCGCGAGCTGGTCCTGCAGCTCAAGCTCGGATCGGTGCGGCCGGCCTACTTCGCCGACAAATATCACGTCGATCTCCTCGCGCGCTTCCGAGCGCCGCTCGATTCGCTCGCCGCGGATGGCTATCTCGTCGCGGCTGATCGCGATCGCATCGCGTTGACACGCGAAGGACTGCTGCGCGTCGACACGCTGCTCCCGCGGTTCTTCCTGCAGCAGCATCGCGGAATTCGCTACACTTAAGCACCGCTCATGCCCGCACGTCCACGCGTTTCGTCACGCCGCGCGGCGGCGAAAGGCCGCAGCATCCTCTACCCGCTCGACGTCGTCTACGACTGGGCGGGTGTGGTCAAGCCGGTCGCGCGCGCCGTCTCGCCGTACGACATCCCGCTGCCCTATCGCTCGCTGCTCGTGCACCAGAGCGACATGACGATGACGCTTGAGCAGCATTTCGGGAACCGCATCGGGCTGCGCGTGCTCTCCACGTTCTCCCGCGGCGGCTGGTACTACCGGCGCGTCCTTCTCGTGCAGGAGTATTCTGGCCGTCCTGTGCAGATGGGCGCGATTCGCATGGACCTGAGCGTCTTCCCGCGCAAGGTCCGCACGCAGATCCTCGGCAATGACGTGCCGCTCGGCCGGTTGCTGCGCGACGCCAAGATCGATTTCCGGAGCCAGGCGAAAGTGTACCTGGCCGTCACGCCGAACTCCGAGATGATGGGTGTGTTCTGGATGCGCGAACCCCGCACGCTCTACGGCCGGCAGACGGAGGTGCTGTATCGCGGCCAACACATCGGCGACATCGTCGAGGTCCTTCCGCCGGTCTGAAGAGGATCCGCCAGCCACGTCGTTGACGCCGGTGTTGTGGGCGATCTGCACCGTCGCGGCGATCGGCTTCCTGTTCGACTCGTACGAGCTGCTCATGCTGCCGCTCGTGGTGCGGCCGGCGCTCGCCGAATTGCTCGGCGTGCCGCCCACGCATGCCTCGATCAACGACTGGGCCGGCATCCTCTTCACCGTGCCTGCGGTCGCCGGCGGGATCTTCGGCCTGCTCGGCGGCTATCTCACCGACGTCTTCGGCCGCCGGCGCGTGCTGGTCTGGAGCATCCTCCTCTACGCGTTCGCCGCGCTGGGGGCGGGGTACGCAACGTCGGTCGGTGCGCTGCTCTTCTGGCGCTGTTGCGGATTCGTCGGCGTGTGCGTGGAGTTCGTGGCAGCGGTCGCGTGGCTGGCGGAGCTGTTCCCCAACGCGCGGCAGCGCGAGGCCATCGTCGGCTACACCCAGGCATTCGGATCGATCGGCGGCGTGCTCGTGACCGCCGCGTACTACTTGATCGTCACCTACGGCGATCGGTTGCCGGCGATCTACGGTGCGCACGAAGCCTGGCGCTACACGCTGATGTCAGGGGTTGTGCCGGCGTTTCCGCTCATCGTGATTCGCCCCTTCCTGCCGGAGTCGCCGATGTGGCGGCTGAAAAAGGAGGCGGGCACGCTGAAACGCCCGAGCCTCGCGGAGCTGTTTCGCCCCCAGTTCCGCCGCACGACCATCGTGACCACGCTCATGCTCGCCTGCGGCTACGCGATCGCGTACGGGGCGATTCAGCAGATGCCTCGCGTGGTGCCTGGCCTTGCCGAAGTGCGCGCCCTGCCGCGTCAGGCCGCGGAGCGCGCCGTGAGTACGGTGCAGACGTTTCACGAAACGGGTGGGCTCGTCGGCCGCCTGCTGCTCGCCTTCCTCGCAGTCCGCCTCATGGCGCGTCCGCGGCTGCTCCGCATGTTCATCTTTCCGGGAATGTTTGTCCTGCCGTTCGTGTTCATCTTCCCGGCAACTTGGAGCGTCACTGCCGCGCGCTGGGGCATCTTCTGCGTCGGAGCGACCACGGTCGGACAGTTCAGCTTCTGGGGCAACTACTTGCCGCGCGTCTACCCGACCTATCTGCGCGGTACGGGCGAAAGCTTTGCCGCGAACATCGGTGGACGCATGCTCGGCACCTCCGCGGCGCTGGCGACGACGCAGCTCGTCAAGTTCATGCCAGGAGGTTCCGGTCCATCACGCCTGGCGTACGCGGCCGCGCTCGTCGGCGGCACGGCCTACGTGATCTCAGCGATCGCGAGCTGGTGGCTCCCCGAGCCCGAAAGCCGCAGGTTACCCGAATAAGACTCGCGATACGCAGTACACTCGCGCGCATGGCAGGACGATTTCCGCTCGCCGCGCTGATCCTGGCGGCGTCCGCGTTCGCTGCTCCGCACGCAGAGCAAGGCGCCACGAGCCCCACGTCGTTCGAACGCTTCTGGGCCCAATGGCGCGGCCCGTACGCGACTGGCGTATCGCGGACGGCAAACCCGCCGCTCGAGTGGAGCGAAACGAAGAACGTGCGCTGGAAGGTCGAGCTGCCGGGCCGCGGGTCGGCATCGCCGGTCGTCTGGAACGATCGCCTGTTCGTCCTGTCAGCGGTCCCTATCGGCATCGAAGGCGCGGCGGCACACGAACCGCGCGGCGGCATTCGGCCGCGCGATCGCTATCGCTATGTCGTCCTCGCCATCGATCGCAAGAGCGGCAAGACGCTGTGGGAACGCTCCGTGCGCGAAGAACTGCCGCACGAGATGACGCATCAGGAAAACGGCACCTACGCGTCCAGCTCCGCGATCACCGATGGGCAACGCGTCTACGCCTGGTTCGAGTCGCAGGGCATGTACGTCTTCGACATGGACGGGAAGCCGCTCTGGCAGAAGGACCTCGGCGACAAGAAGATGCGCAACCAGTTCGGCGAAGGCAGCACGCCGGTCCTCTACCGCGACCGCCTCTTCATCGTCTGGGACCATCAGGGCCAGTCGTTCATCGTCGCGCTCGACGCGAAAACCGGGGACGAGCTCTGGCGCGTCAATCGCGAGGAAATCGACACGTGGGCGACGCCCCTCGTCGTCGAACACGGCGGCCGCGCGCAGGTGATCGCGCCGGCGATGCGCAAGGTTCGCAGCTACGATGTCGAAAACGGGCAGATCGTGTGGGAAGGGCCGGGGCTGACGATGAATCCCATTCCGTCACCGGTGGCGTCAGACGGCATGGTCTACCTGATGAGCGGTTTTCAGGGCAACCGGCTGCGCGCGATCAACCTCGCCGACGCCAAAGGCGACCTCGCTTCGTCGAAGGCGGAGGTGTGGACGCTCGATCGCGACACGCCGTACGTCCCCTCGCCGCTGCTCTACGACGGCATCCTCTATTTCCTGAAAACAAATTCGGGCATCCTCTCGGCGTTCGACGCCAAGAGCGGGACGCCGCACTATCAGTTGCAGCGTCTCGACGGCGTACCCAACGTCTTCGCGTCGCCCGTCGGCGCGCAGGGCCGCGTCTATCTACCGGGGCGCGAGGGTGTGACGATGGTCATCAAGCACGGCCCGGCGTTCGAGGTGCTGGCGAAGAACAAGCTGGACGATGGGTTCGACGCGTCGCCGGCGTTGGTGGACAACGAAATATTTCTGCGCGGCAACCAGTTTCTCTACAGCATCGCCGAGAAGTAATTACCCGCGGCCGGCGAGAAACATCCGGCCTGCGACGACGAGCGCCAGCGACAGGCCCGCGCACAGAAAGAACACCATCCGCACGCCGAACACTTCGGCCAGCGTTCCGGACAGCACGAGCCCGAGAATCTGTCCGAGAAACACGATCGAAATCTGCGTGCTGGCGACGCGGCCGAGCATGTCGTGCGGCGTTTCGCGCTGCATCAGCGTCTGCGCCGGCACCATGATCGCCGTCACGGCGAACCCGAGCGAGAAGGTGGACATCAGCGCCGTGGCCGCGAACGGCGCCGCGCCAAGCAGCACAACCGAGACGCCGATTCCCGCGAGGCCGGACAGCACCAGTGTTTCATTCGCCAGACGCATCGCCAGCCCGCGAATGATCTGCGTCCCCGCGATCATCCCGAAGCCGACCGCGCCGCTCACGATGCCGAACAGCCGGGCGTTTCCGCGCAGTGTGTCGCGCACGTAGATCGAGATGAGCGGCGCGAAGCAGCCGATCGTGAACAAGCCAGCCGCCATCGACAACACGACGAACAGCAGCGCGGCGTGGTGGAAGATGAAGTCTCCGCCCTTCCGCATGTCGGCCCAGATCGCGTGAATGCGGTTGCGCGACGACTCGCCGGCGAGCGGCGCCACCGCCCGGCCGATCGCCACCGATCCGATCAGCGTCGCGGACGCGACGAAGCTCGCGACGTCCACCATGTAACAGATCGCCGGGCCGAACGCGGCGACGATCGCACCGGCCATCACCGGGCCGACGATGCGGCTGCCCATGAACGCCATCTGCATCAGCGCGTTCGCGGCGACCAGTCCATTCGGCGGGACGTGCGTGCGAATCGAGACCGTCTGCGCCGGCGCGAAGAAGGCCGACACACAGCTCAGCGCTGCGAGGACGAAGTACACGTGCCAGACCTCGGTCGACACGATCAGCAGGAGCGCGAGGACCGCTCGGATCAGATCGCTCGCAATCAGCGTCGGCTTGAGCGGCCAGCGATCGACGAACACGCCGGCGATGGGCCCGACGAACACCATCGGCAGCATGTAGGCGATCTGCACGCCGGTCAGCTGCGCGGGCGTGCCGTTCATCCGAAACGATACGACCGCGAGCACGGCAAACAGCGCGAGGAAATCGCCGAACAAGCTGACGAGCTGCGCGTACCAGATCCGGCGGATGACGTCGATGCGCAGGACATCGCGAAACGTGAGCGGTACGGTGACCGTGGCGGTGGTCATACGTTCTCGACCGCGAGGGCCGCGTGCAGCTCGCGATACGACTGCTCGAGCAGGCGTCCGATGCGATCCCAGTCGGGGGCCGCGGCCTGCTCGTCGCGCATTTTCGCCGCCGTGGCCCGCAGCAGCGCCGCCGGGGCGAGCCGTGCAGCAGCGGTTTCGTACAGCAGCCCGTATTCGACCGCCATCAACTGCCCCACCTGCTCGGCGCTGTTCTGCCCGGGGATGCGACGCGCGATCCACCATGCCAGTTCCGCGCGCGCCACCTCGCGCGCGTCGAAGCCGGCGCCCAGCCACGACTTCGCCGTCGCGTACCCCGCCTCGAGATCCGGCAGCACGACCTCGTAGTTCTCCTTCAGATCGCCGAACGTCGCTGCCGCTCGAGCCAGATGGAACGCTTCGCGCGTCGCGGTCGCCCAGGGATAGCGGTACTGCTCGTGCAGCATGGTCACGAGCAGGCCAAACAGCTTTACGCGCTCTTTAGCGTAGTACGCCTTCCACATCCGCAGCTCGAGATCGGCGAGGCGCGCCGGGTTGAACTCGCGCATCGAGCGCGGACCGCTGGGTGGCGTGAAGACGTATGCGAGCGCGAACGCCAGGACGCCCGCAATCACGGCAAGACTGATCGTGCGGCGCATGGGACGCTACGGATTCTATATTGCCTGGGAGTACAATCGAGCCATGCAGACACGTGGAGTGGTTGTCATCGCAGCCGTCGTGGCCGTGTTTTCCGGCGCCTGCGGAGGCATCAACACACCGTCGAGCAATCAGACGGAAACGTTCTCAGGGACGCTGCAGCCGAAAGCCGCGAACACGCAACACAACTTCAATGTGTCGAAAACCGGCGAGTTCACGGCGAAGCTCACGGCGTGGGCGCCGAACTCGCAGATCTTTGCCGGCCTGGCGCTGACGTTGGCTACCAGCGACGGCTCGTGCACCGCCGCGCGTCAACAGAACAATTTCGTGCTGGTCAACGCGCAGGCCATGCTCGACCAGCTCGTGCCGGGCAAGTACTGCATCATTATTTTCGATCCGGGAACGATGACGGCCCCGCAGACCTACACAATCACGGTCTCGCACTCGTAGGGACGGACCGGGCGGTCCGCCCCTACGTGTTCTTCCTCGCTACAACCGGCGCCGCAGCGCCCGCACGAATCCAGCACCCGAGAACGCACTGAACGCCGACAGCAACATCAGCGACAACGGGCTCGCGGTGTTCGGCAGCGTCGTCGTCGGAGCCGCCGTGCCGCTCGTGCCTGTCGGGGCTTCCGGTGCCACTCTGGCAGGCGGCGGCGCGGTCGTCGCCGGCGGTGGCGGTGTCACCGCGGGAGGCGGCGTGGCCGGTTCCGGCGGCGGTTGCGGAGTGGCGGTGGTCGGCTGCGGCGGCTGTTGATCCGGGAGCGTCGTCGTCGCGCCCGGCTGCGTGGTCGTCGGACCCGCTGTGGTGGACGAGCCCGGGGTGGTCGTCGCGGGCGGCGGTGTCGTCGTGGCCGGCGGTTGAGCATACGAACTCAACGGCGCCGCGGCGGTCAGCGCGAAAACCGCAGCCGCTGTAATCAATGCTTTGGACACGGAACCTCCTCTGTTCGTCAAACGTTCAGCGAGATGGGTGCACGTCCCATGCCTCAACGCAGGCTCCTCACGTATAGTGTCGGGGTGTCCGCCCTCGATGCACGAATAGACGACCTCTATCGACAACCTCTCGACGCATTCGTCGACGCTCGCACGGCGCTCGCCAAAACGCTCAGCGGCGATGAGGCGAAGCAGGTACGCAAACTCGCGAAGCCGACCGTCGTGCCGTGGGCGGTCAACCAGGTGTACTGGCAGGCGCGAAAGATCTACGACGCGGCGATCGCGAGCGGCGGACGCGTGCGCAAGGCGCAGGTCGCGGCCCTCGAAGGGCAGAAGGCGGACGTGCGTGCCGCCAACGAGGAGCATCGGCGCGCGTTGTCCGACGCCGTCCGCGAGGCCGTCCGGATTGCGGAGGCCGCCGGCGCGAGTCCGAGCTCCGATCTGCTGATGCGCACGTTCGAAGCGCTGTCGCTCGCCCCGGAGCCAATCGGCACGCCGGGCCGGCTGACGAAGCCGCTGCAGCCCTCCGGTTTCGAAGCGCTCGGCGGCCTGAAGTTGAAGCCGATCGCCACGCCGACGGCCGCGCAAACCGCGGCGGCGAAACGGAGCGCAAAGAAAGAAGAAGAGGCCCGTAAGCAGGCCGAAGCCGCGCAGCGCAAACACGACGCCGAAATCAAGCGCGCCGAAGCCGCCGTCGCACGGGCGCGGGAAAAGATGGAGAAGGCCCAGGCCCTCCTCCGCGAAACCCGTAAGCGCGATATCTGAGGGCGGGAAAGGCACGAGGGGTTCCCGCCCTTCCTGCCTTACACTCTGCAGTATGTACAGCGCCGTCCTCATCCTCCACTCCTGGGTTCGCTGGGTTGCCCTGATTGCCGTCTTCGGCGTCACGCTCGCCGCGCTCCGCAGCCAGGTCGCGGGCGAACGGTCGGTGGCGGATCGCTGGGGCATGGTCGCGATGATGGCGCTGGACCTGCAGATGCTCCTCGGTCTGCTGCTCTATTTCGCCCTGAGCCCGTTCACCACCGAAGCGCTCAAGAACATGTCGGCGACGATGTCGAACCCGGCGCTGCGGTTCTGGACGGTTGAACACGCCTCGTCGATGTTCGTCGCGGTGGCCCTCGCGCACGTCGGCCGTGCGATGGCGCGCAAGGCCTCGTCGGTGTCGAGCAAGCGCACGCGTCTCCTCGTGTGCTTCGGCCTGGCGACACTCTTGATCCTGCTCGCGATGCCGTGGCCCGGTCTCACGAACGGACGGCCGCTCTTCCGCCTCTCATGACGTTCCTGGCCAACTGGGCCACCCAGTTCAACGTGCTCGCGTGGTTGGCGGTGGCATTCATCGCGGCGGTGCTCGAGGTGTCGGTTCCGCATTTCGGATCCGCCTTCGTCAGCGCCGGCGCAATCGCCGCGGCGGCGTCTGCCTTCTTCGGGTTCAGCGTCCCGGTCCAGATCGCCACCTTCGCCGTGGTCATGGTCGTCTCGCTGGTGATGCTGCGCTCGACGCTCGTCGGTTATCTCGGCGGCAAAGGCGTGCCGTCGCGCACCGACACGCTCATCGGCCGCGAAGGCGTCGTCACCCACGACATCGACCCGACCATCGGCACCGGGCGCGTCACCGTCGGCGGCGAGGATTGGGCTGCGCGAAGCACTGAGGTCATCGCCATCGGCGTGAAGGTCCGCGTCGTCGGCGCAGACGGCATCGTGCTGGAGGTCACACGGGCATGGAAGGAATGAACAGCATCGTTTTGTTCGGCATCGCGGTGGTGCTGCTGATCGTGTTGATGCGGACGATCAAGATCGTCCCGCAGAAACAGGTCAAGCTCATCGAGCGGCTGGGTCGCTACCACCGCACGGCCGAAGCCGGCCTCAACACCATCGTGCCGTTTCTCGATTCGGTGCGCGACACGATCGATCTGCGCGAGCAGATCACCAAGATCGAGCCGCAGCCGGTCATCACGCGCGACAACGTGACGATGGAGGTGGATGCGGTCATCTACTACTTGATCGCCGATCCCGTGCGTGCCACCTATGAAGTGCAGAACCTGCGCTGGGGCCTCGAGCAGCTGACGCTGTCGGCGCTGCGCAACGTGATCGGCCAACTGGATCTCGATCACACGCTCTCCTCGCGGGACACGACCAACTCGCAGCTCCGAGCGGCACTCGACACCGCCACCCAGCAGTGGGGCGTCAAGGTGATGCGCATCGAGCTGAAGAACATCACACCGCCCGAAGAGATCCGCCTGACGATGGAAAAGCAGATGACCGCGGAGCGGACGCGCCGCGCGGTCGTCACCACGGCCGAAGGCGAAAAGTCGTCGGCGATTCTGCGCGCCGAAGGTCAGAAGCAGGCGGCCATCGTCGGCGCTGAAGGCGCGAAGGAAGCGGCCATCCTCGCCGCCGAGGGGCAGGCGCAGGCGCGGCTCCGCGTCGCGCAGGCCGAAGCGCAGGCGATTCAGGTGGTCGCGCAGGCGCTCGGGATGAAGGACAGCCCCGCGCAATACCTCATTGCGCAGAAGTATCTCGAGTCGCTCGGCCAGATCGCCGGCAACGCGCAGAAGCTCGTCTTCCTGCCGTACGAGACGAGCGGCATCATGGCGTCGCTCGGCGGCATCAAGGAGTTGCTGCAGCCGAAGTAGCGCTGGCCTGCGGCTGATACTGCAGCGACGCGATCGCGGTCATGCCCGGCCGCAGCCGTTCGTCGGCGTTCGACACGTCGACGATCATCGTGTAGGTCACGGTGGAGTCGGCCGTCGGCTGCAGTCGCACCATCGACACGGTGCCGTCGAACGTCACGCCCGGGAACGACTCGACCTCGAACGTCGCCCGCGCGCCGGGCTGGATGCCGGCAACATCCGACTCGTCCACGTTCACCGCCAGTTGCAGCCGTCTGAGATCCGCCGCAATCGTGAACAGCACCGGCGCCTGCACGGCCGCGGCGACCGTCTGCCCCACGTCCACGTTGCGCCCGATGACGATGCCATCGATTGGCGATCGAATGTAGGTGTGTTCGAGGTTGATGTCGGCCTCGCCGACCGCCGCTCGCGCCTGCAGCACCGCCGCCTTGGCCTCGCCGATGCGCGACTCGCCGCCCTCGAGATCGACGCTCGCTTCACCGGCAGCCGTCCGTGCCGCATCGAGGTCGGCGAGCGGAATGAGCTGACTCTGCGCGAGCCATTCCGCGCGCGTGAGCTTCGTGCTCGCATCGCCGGCCGCCACTTCCAGCCCGGTCTCGTCGGCCTCCGCCTGTTCTTCCGCGGCCTGCGCGCGCACCAGCGCGGCCTGCGCTTCGCCGACGGCGGCTTCGAACAGCGACGGCTCGAGCGTCGCGATCACGTCGCCGGCGTGCACGATCGAGTTGAAGTCTGCGCGCAGCGACTGAATCGTGCCGGACACTTCGGTCCCGACTTGAACCGTCGTCACGGCCTGCAGCGTGCCGGTCGCGACGATCGTACGCGCGCGCGGCACGGGCGGTGCGATCGGTGTAAAGGAATCGTTGTCGGTGGGATTACGTTCTCTTGACGTCCATGCAACGAGAATCGCGATCAGCACCAATCCCGTCGCGAGCCTCTTGCGGCGCACAGCGATCGTCATACTGCATTTGACCCGCGAATCGCGTGCGTGGTTGTGGACGCAGCGATGAAAGATTCGTGATACGAACGTGAACGTTCGTCTGCGCTTGTCTGCAATTCGTGGTGAATTCCGGACGCGTCGTCCGCGCGCGACGACAGTGCATCGCGCACACCGCCGGCAGCAGGCGCGATTGTGATGGCACCGCGGTTGCCCGCAGCACCGCGGAGGTCATCATGAAAATGTGTGTGATTGTCGTCGCGTCCGTGGTGCTGCTGCCGTCGGCATCGTTCGCGCAAAGCGAGCGCGCGTACCTCACCGGCATCGGTGGATTTGCCGTCACACCCGATACGACGTCACATGATGTCGTGGCGGAAGGCGGCGTGCGCATCGCGCCGCACCTGATGGTGTTCGGCGATGTCGGCCGGTTCCGCGACGTGCAGCCGTCCGACGTGCAACCGAACATCGATCTCACGACCCAGGCGTCAGCCGATCAAGGTCTTGGCGTCGTCGGAACGGGACGCGTGCCCGCGGTCTATTCGGTCGGCGGACTGCGCTATCAGCCGACGTCGTTCGGCCGTGTCGCTCCGTATGTGATGGGAGGCGTCGGCGTCGCGCATCTGAAGCCGACGGCGCGGTTCACGTATTCGAGCGGTACGCTGCCTGACGGATCGACGCCGACGGTCGGCGACGATGTGACGACGCAGCTCGAATCGGCGTTCGACTTCTCGCTGCCGTTGCCGAGCACCTCGTTGATGACGCTGCTCGGCGGCGGTGTCGAAGTGCCGCTGTCGCGACACTGGGCGGTGGATGCCGACTATCGCTACTCGCGCATCGCCTCTGATACACCCTTGAACGTGCAAGGCGCGGCGTTCGGCTTCGGCTATCGCTTCTGAAGCAGATCAACAGGCTGGGGCGACAACTACTTGTCGCCCAGGTCCTTCACGACGTCGCGCAGGCATTGATCCGCCTGCCGCAAGTGATCGATGACGCGCTCGGCATCGCGAATGACGATGCGCGGGATCGAGGTGTTGTGCGACGCGACGTCGGCCCGGATGCGTTCGATGGCCGGCACCGCGTCGCTCAGATCGTGAGACGCGCGGCTGAGCGCGCCGCTCAGCGATTCGAGCGATTCATCCACGGTGACGATTTTCTCAGTCATGCGGTGATCCGCATCAAGACGCGTACCTGCGACTTTAGGCTGAGCTCGACAAAGCGATCGTCGAGTTACTATGGGAGTCGTGTGGTCGAGCCACCGCCTCACGGCGATCGTTGTCGGATTCGTCGGCGCAATCCTCGCGCTGACTGCGTGTGGATCACCGACGTCGCCGTCCACGCCGCTGCCGCTCACCCGTTTCCGGGCTGAGCCGACGTCGTTCCTGTCCGGCAGCGGCTTCGACCAACCACGAACCCTCGTCATTCACGACCGCGACACCTGGGTTCGCACCTGGGCCGATATCTACCGGCGCGCCGATCCGCCGCCGCCGATGCCTGCTGTGGACTTCGCCAACGAAATGGTGGTCCTCGCCGCGCTCGGCCCGAAGCCGTCGTCCGGGTTCGAGGTGCTGTTCACCGGCGCCTCCGAGGCCGGAGACGTCGTGACCGTCGAGCTGGACTCGCGGACTCCGGGGCCGTCGTGCGTCACGCTCACCGTGATCACGTCGCCCGTCGACATCGCACGCATCCCGCGGCGCAACGGCGCCGTCACCTTCAAGACGACGAGCAGCGTGGTGAATTGCCCTTGATGGCCCGGACGGCCATCATCGTCGTCGGCCTGGCGGCGATCTGGCTGACGGCATGTGCGCCGACTGCGCCGGAGGCCTTGATCGTCTCGACCGCCGATCTCGATTTCTGCCGCAGCGAGGTCAATCGCTATCGGGCGATGCTCAGTCGCGCCGCCCTCGAACAATCGCCGCTGCTCGACCAGTACGCGGCTGCCGCCGCGGAGTACGACGGCGTTCGGCACATCGCGCACGCTTATTCCAACGACACACGTCCCAGCGCGAGCCTGCTGCGGTTCGAAAACGAGATTCCCTGGTGGCCGACCGCGCGCTCCGGGAGCGTGCGCGCCGTCATCCGCGAAGGCATTGCGGCGATGTGGGCCGAGGGGCCGAACGGCTCACACTATCAAGCGATGACCAACGCGACGGTGACGCAGATCGGCTGCGGCGCCTACGTGGCCAACTCCGAGGCGACGGTCGTTCAGGCGTTTCGGTAGCGCGGACAGGTCGCTCGTCCTGCGCTCGTCGAGGGACGAGCCGGTTATGACTGCGCGGCGACCGCGACGTCCACGCCGAATGCGGACCGCCCTGCCAACGCGATGACGAAGCCGTAGAGCGCCAGCGCGCCGACGATCAACAGCGTGAACACCGAGAGCGGGAGGTACCACGAGCTCGGATCGAGCGAGACCGGCAGGCGCGTCAAAAGATCCGTGAACAACAGCATGACGGCCGTCGAGAGCAACCCAAAACGGATCATGACCGCCACCGCAAACGCAGCCAGGGCGATTGCGAACACGACGTCCCACGGCATCGCGCTGTATCCCAGGTTCAACGTCGAGACGATCAGCACCCAGATGACGATGCTGATCGGTTCGTTCCGGACGACCACCCGCAGGAGCAGCAGCGTGCCGAGCATGGCGAGCGAGAAATTCAGCACGTCGATCGCGAAATAGACGATCAACCCGAAGTACGCCACCGGCCGCAGCGACTCGAGCACGTACGCCTGATCGAGTGGTTTGACGGCGACGCCGGTACGGCGGGCGACTTCAGCGCGCGCGATGAGCAGCCCGACCAGGCCGACGCCCGCGAGCAAGCCGGCGAGCACGTCGCGGCCGACCAGCGGATCGCGCACGCGGCCGGAGAGCAGCCGCGCCCACGAGATCAGCGTGTGCGGCCACCAACGGCGAACGTACGGCTCGAGGCTGATGTAGTTGAGCCAGGCGAAAGCCGTCCACACGAGCGACCACCCGGTGGCCATCAGCAGGAAGACCCACTCCTCCATCGCCAGCGGCGAATGATGCGCGCGCAGCACGGTCCACACGACCCCGCCGCAGGCAACCACGATCGCCAGCCGGCGTCCGCCGCGTGTGTCGCCGTACCCGCGGTGCAGGTTGCGGCGTGCGAGGATGCCGCCGCCGATGAACAACGCCAGCGAGAAAACGGCGAGCAACACTTCGTTGGAGGACGATCGCGCACCGCGCGAGAACCACGGTTGGCGCGACGGCGGTGCGGTGTCCGAGGACACGTCGAAATAGACGGGACGTCCCGCAATCGACGCGCCGACGATGCGGACCGCCCGACCCGATCCTGACGTGTGCTGCTCCCACTCCGCGGGCAGGTCGTGCGGGAGCGTCGGTCGTGTCGTCGGGGCGACGGCAGTAAACGATGCGAGGTCGAGACCCGCTTCAACGAACAGCGGGCCCCAATTCACCGGAGGCCGGCTGGCGGCGCCGACGTCCGCCGATGGACTGGCGGTTTCGGGAATCGCGACGAGCCGAATGAGCCGTCCGTTCGGATCCAGGACGACGGTGGCGATGCCGGGCACGTCGTTCGGCGGATCGGCCTCGCTGACGAAATGCATCGAGTTCTGCGGCACCAGAAACTGCGGGCTCTGCCGGTATACGAAGCGGATGTCCGGTTCGAACCAGTGTTCCGTGTCTCGCGCGGCCGCGGTGTGACCGACGCTCGCGAGCAGCGTGCGCGCGCGTTCGGCGAGCACCTCCGGCGGTTTCGGAATGCGCGCCGGATCGACCTGCGTGACGCGATTCACACCGAGCGCCACAGCGATCGTGCCGAGCACAAGCGTGACGAGCAGCGTCCACGCGGTGACCGGTTGCAGAGCGCCGCGCTGGCCCGCGGCCGCGATCATTTCCGGCGACGGCATCCGCCCTGCGGCGAGTGCGGCCGCCAACGGATCGCCGCCCGGCAAACCCGTGGCAACAGCCCATGCTGACGCGGGCCGGTCGCGCGGGTCCACTTCCAGGCAGCTGCGAATCGCCTGCTCGACCGCTGGGTCGATGCCGGCCAGCCTCGCCAGCGCCGGCGAGCTGCTTTCTGTCGACAACAGCCGCTCGGCGAGCGTCCGCACGCGGAACAGCCGGTGGCCGGTGAACAGTTCGTACAGCACGACGCCGAGCGCGAAGAGATCGCTCCGCTCCGTCGCGTACTCGCCGCGCAGCTGCTCCGGTGCCATGTAAGCCGGCGTGCCGACGACGTCGCTGGTCGGATCCGCGATCGGCGTCGCGAACCCGAGGTCCACGATGCGCACCTGCCCGCGTCCGTCGAGCATGATGTTGCCGGGCTTGAGATCCCGGTGCAGGATGCCGCGATCGTGCGCCGCCGCCAGGCCCGCGCAGAGTTGCCGCGCGACGTCGAGCGCCTTCTCGGCGGGCAGCGATCCGATGCGCCGCAGCAGCGACGAGAGCGTCTCCCCGTCGATGTACTCCATCGACAGGTAGTGCCACCCTTCGGCCTCGCCGATGTCGTACACGCGGCAGACGTTGGGATGCGCGATGTCGCGCGCGAGGCGAACCTCGCCGATGAAGCGCTCCACGCGCCGCTGGTGCGTGCCGCTCGTCGGCGCGAGCAGCTTCAGCGCGACGCGCTGGCCGAGCTTGAGGTCGTCGGCGCGATACACCTCGCCGGTCGCACCACGGCCCAGGAGGCTGACGATGCGGTAGCGGTCGGCGAAGAGGCGGCCGGGCGGAAACCGCGCGTCCTCGAGCGGCTTGACAGGGGCGACGCGCGCCGAACCGTCGCCGTCGAAGTGTGTGACGGTCGACTCGTCCGTGACATCGTCGCGATCATGAGTATCCGTTCGCGCATTCTACGCGCTTGCCACCCTCGTCCCGCTATGTAACGCTTCACGCACGGCCCACGAATCCCCAGATCCGCACGTCGATCCCGATCGCCTTCTCTCAACGGCCGACTTCGTCGAAACTGTCGAGCTTTCATCGGCATCGTCGGCGGAACCGGCGCGAGCGCAGCCGTCGCACCCCCGCTTCGAGATCCTCCGGCCGCTCGGCGAAGGCGGCATGGGTGTCGTGTATCTGGCGCTCGACCGTGAGCACCAGGCGCGAGTCGCGCTGAAGACGATCGCGAAGATGAGCGCCGCGTCGCTGCTGCGATTCAAGAACGAATTTCGCGCCCTCGCCGACGTCGTCCACCCGAATCTCGTACCGCTGTTCGAGCTGATGGGTGGACGCGACGAGTGGTTCTTCACGATGGAGCACGTCGACGGCGTGCCGTTCGTCGACTTCGTCCGGCCCACCGACGATCGAACACTCGACCTCGCGCGTCTCCGCGCGGCGTTTCCACAACTCGTCGAAGCCGTGGCGACGATTCATGCCGCCGGCAAACTGCACTGCGACCTCAAGCCGTCGAACGTCCTCGTCGTGCCCGACACCGGCCGGGTCGTCGTGCTGGACTTCGGGCTGGTCACCGAGATCGACGCGCCGCTGTGGACGCAGTCGCGCAGCATTTCGGGAACGGTCGCGTTCATGTCTCCCGAACAGGCGAGCGGCGACCATCTCACCGAGGCCAGCGACTGGTACAGCCTCGGCGTCATGCTCTACCAGGCGCTGACTGGCCGCCTGCCGCTCGACGGCCCGAACCCGCGCGCCGTGCTCACGTTGAAGCAGACATACGATCCACCGCCTCCGCAGACGATCGATCCCACGCTTCCGGACGACCTGAGCGCACTTTGCGTCGAGCTGCTCGATCGCGATCCGCGGCGACGCCCGAACGGACGCGCCATTCTCGCGCGCCTGGACAAGCCCGCAGCCGTCCGCCACGACGGCACGTTCGTCGGCCGCGAACAGCAGCTGGCGCAGCTCCGCGCGGCGCTCCGCGAGGTCCGCTCCGGCCATGCGCACACCATCTACGTGCACGGGCCGTCTGGCGTCGGAAAGTCGGCGCTGACGCACCAGTTTCTGCGGGATGCCGGCGACGCCATGGTGCTCGCCGGCCGGTGCTATGAACGCGAATCGGTGCCGTTCAAGGCGCTCGATTCGGTGATGGACGCGCTCACCGCTCGGCTCGCCGCCATGCGCGACTCCGCGCGGTTCCTGAACGACGATGTCGCGTTCCTCGCGCGCGTGTTTCCGGTGCTGATGCAGTTGCCGGCCGTGCCGGCGCTCGTCGCGCGGGCGCCCGTCATCGCGGATCTGCAGGAGGTGCGGCGGCGGGCCTTTTCAGCGCTGCGCGAGTTGCTGCGGCGTCTGGCCGGCAGCTACCTGTTGATCGTCTTCGTGGACGACCTGCAATGGAGCGATCTGGACAGCACGGGTCTGCTGCGAGCCGTGCTCGCACCGCCGAATCCGCCGCGGTTGCTGTTCGTTGGGAACTACCGCAGCGAGCATGCGGACACCAGCGCTGTTCTGAAACGTCTGCTGGAGCAAGACGCGGCCGCTGATCGCGTCGAAGTGGGATTGCTGTCGGATGACGCTGCGACGGAGGTCGCGCGAAGTCTGCTCGGCGCGGACGTCGATGCCGCCACCGTTGAAGCCGTCGTTCGCGAGGCGGCCGGCATTCCGCTGTTCCTGGAGCAGCTCGCGCATGCGGTAGACGAGGAGGAGATCGGCGCGACATCGGCGCCGCTCTCGTTCGATGCCACGCTGCAACGACGGCTGTCGGCGCTGGACGCGTCGAGCCGCCGGATTCTCGAGCACGTCGCCGCCGGCGGTCAGCCGCTTCCGCAAAGCGCGATTCTGCAGGCGGCGCAGGTTCGTCCTGAGCAGGCGCTGCGAGATGTGGCCCTGCTCCGCGCGCAGCAATGGGTGCGGACCGACGGCATGGGCAGGAACGACACGATCGAACCGTTTCACGACCGCATCCGCGAATCGATCACGGCGGCGTTGGCGGCGGACGTCTTGTGCGAGCGGCATCTCGCGCTCGCCACCGCGCTCGAGCCGATGGACGTCGACCCGGAGATTCTCGCGGTGCACTGGTCGGGCGCCAGGCGCTTCGACGAAGCGACTCGCTATGCGACGCTCGCGGCCGATCGCGCGTTCCAGACGCTGGCGTTTAATCGGGCGGCGCGCCTCTACGGCCTCGCCTTGGGCTGGCGCGCATCGAGCGGCGCCAACGCGCAGACCTTGCAGATCAATCTGGCGACGGCGCTGGCCCATGCGGGCCGCTCCACTGAAGCGGGCGATGCCTACCTGAAAGCCGCGGAGGGTGACGCGGCCGACGCCCTGCTCTACAAACAGCGGGCTGCCGAGCAGTACCTCAATCACGGCCACGTCGAGCAGGGGTACGCCGTCCTCGCCGACCTCCTGCACGCCGTTGGCTTGCGCATGCCAAGCGAGGGCACTGGCGCCGTCGTGTCGCTGCTGCTGGAACGTGCGCGTCTGCGCGTGCGACGCGTCGCCGTTCGTCGCCGCGCGCGGACGGTGACTCCCGAGCAGCTCGCACAAATCGACGTCTGCCTGGTGGTCGGCAAAGGGTTGAGCATGCTCGATCCGATCCGCGGCGCCTCGTTCCAGACGCGTGCGGTGAGGCTGGCGCTCGGCACTGGCGATGCACGGCGAATCGCAGTCGCGCTCGCGCTCCAGGCCGGCCTCGAAGGCGCCGCCGGCCACCGGACGCGCCCGCGGGTGGAGGATCTGCTCCGCCAGGGCGAGACGCTCGCCGCCCGACTCGACGACGTGCAGGCATCGGCATCCGTGCGTTTCCTCCGCGGCGTCACGCACTACCTTCGTGGAGAATGGCGCACCTCGCTCGCGCACTGTGACGAAGCGCAAGCCCTGTTCCGTGAGCGGTGCATGAACGTCTGGTGGGAGATCGATCAGTCGGCGTCGTACGGCGTGTGGAACCTGTGCTATCTCGGCCGTCTCGGCGACGCGGCGATCCGCGTGCGACCACTCCTCGAGGAGGCGACCGAACGCGGCGATCGACTGCTCGTCAGCCAGCTCCTCACTGGAATCACGGTGCTGGTGCCGTTGTCACAGGGCGACGAGCCGGATGCGGTCGCTGATGCGCTCGTGGCCGGCGTGCAGCCGTGGCGGGGACAGCACTACACGATGCCGCATCTGCTGCTCCTGTTCGGGCTCTGTCAGGTCGACCTCTATCGCGGCCGCGGCACCGACGCCTGGGCGCGCATCGGTCGCGACTGGGCCGGCGTGCGGTCGTCGTTGCTGCTGGATGTGGAGTTCATTCGCATCGAGTTCCTGGGGTTGAAGGCGCGATGCGCATTGGCTGCCGCCGCAGCCGCAGCCGATCCGCGCCCGCTCCTGGACGAGGCGCAACGGGCGGCGCGTGCGCTGGAGCGCATCGGCTCGCCGTGGGCGGTGGCCTACGCGCAGCCGATCCGCGCTCAGTTGGCGATCGCCGCAGGTGCAGATGACGTGGCGGCGACCAGTCTTGCCGCCGCAGCGGATCAATTCGAGCGCCTCGACATGGCAATGCATGCCGCCGCCGCTCGGTATCGCGCCTCTGCGATCGTGGGCGGCGCCGAAGGCGACACGGTGAAGGCGGCGAGCATCGAACGGATGCGAGCTCTTGGGATCATCAACCCGGACGCGATGACCGCCGAACTGCTGCCAATTGTCGAACGTCTTCACACAGTGTGAGCGTCCACTTCTCATGATCGCGCTGCTTCTCGGTCTTCTCGCATTCGCGCAATCGCGGCCGGTCGAGACCGGCTTTCTCGATCGTCAGGTGAGCGTCGCCGGCATGACGTACCGCTTCAGCGTCTATGTGCCACCGGATTTCTCGCCGGACAAATCATGGCCCGTGCTCGTGGATCTCCACGGCAACGGCGCGCAGGGCGCGGACGGCATCCGGCAGACGGCGCATTTTCTGGCCGACGACATCCGCATGGATCGCTCGCGCTTCCCGCTCGTCGTCGTCTTCCCGCAAGCGGCGCGAGAAACGACGTGGAATACGCCGGCGATGCAGGAGATGGTGCTCGCCGAACTCGATCGCGTCGTCGCGGAATTCCACGGCGACCCGAAGCGGGTGTATCTCAGCGGCTTCTCAATGGGCGGCGCGGGTGTCTACGGCGTCGCAGCCAGATGGCCGGAGCGGTTTGCGGCGCTCCTCGCGATCGGGGGTCCGGTGCCGGCGGATGATGCGCCGCTCGTGTCGCGGCTGAAACGGATTCCACTGCGCATCGTCCACGGCACGGACGACGAGCGCGTGCCGGTCGCAGGTGCGCGGCGGCTGGCGGCGGATCTGAAGAAGGCGGACGCGCCCGTGACGTACGTGGAGTTCCCAGAGACTCGCCACGGGCCGTCGGCCGAGCGGACGTACGGAGACCCATCAGTGCTCGCGTGGCTGCTTTCGCAGCACAAGCCGTAGTATCATCAAGAGTTCTCGCCGCACGTCCCCATCGTCCAGAGGCCTAGGACGTGGCCCTTTCAAGGCCAAAACACGGGTTCGAATCCCGTTGGGGACGCCATAAGTAGGTTCGCGTCGACGAGGCCATCGAGAAGAGCCGTTGGCTTCGTCGCCGCTTCCCACCGCACGGCGAACTCCGGGTCAGCTTTCATCCACTCAACCTGCTCCTCGGTCACGTTCCACTCGGGCGCAGTCTCATCCCACAGAACTAGCGGCGAGAGGAGCCGACGCACGACGAGGCGCGCAACCCTCGGCTCGGCCCGAAGGTCCGCGCGCCAGCTAGCCGTTCGCTGTTCGAGCGCCGCACGAAGCCGGTCGAGGTTCGGGGCTTCCGGGCGAGGCGTCCGCAACCGAACCTCCAGCTTCGCAATCTCCGCTTCGTTCTTTCGAATCAGCGGCGCAACCGAGTCGGGGGGAACGCCAGCGGCAATCGAGGCGACAAGCCGCTCCACTTCTGTCCGTAGCCGGTCACGCTCGTTCGTCAGGTGGTCGGTCTCGTCCGCGACGCCAGTATCGACCAGCGCGAGCAGCTCACCAATCACGCGCGTTCCGAGCACCTCACCCTCAATCTCCGAGAGCACGGCGTTGTCGGTGTCCGCAATCGGAAGCGCGAGCGTGTTTCGGCAGACGCCGGGCTTCCGTCGTCGCGTCGAGCAGATATACACGCCGCCGCGAATCCCCATCCAAGGCGCCATCCGCGCTTCGAAGTGCGCGCCGCAGACCGGGCAAACGAGCATTCCGCCCGAGAGCAGGAACTTGCCGTGAGCGCGCTCCGGCACGCGCCCGCCTTTCGCGACCGACGCAAAATATCGCGCGCGCGTAGAGTTCAACCGCGCAGCGACGCGCGCCGCTAGGTCCGCGTCGATAATCCGCAGGTCGGGTGCTTCGCGCCGCAGCCACGTCTCCTCGGGTCGGCGAATCTGGCCCTTCTCGCGCGTCGAGCGTCGGCCGAGTTCACGGCCATAGGCTTTCGCGCTCCGTCCATAGACGATTTCACCGCGATAGAGCGCGCGCTTCAGAACATCCTTCACCGTCGAAGCGGACCAGCCGTTGGGTCGGTCGGCTTGCGCGCGCGGCGACGGAGCGCCCGCCGCATTCAGCGCCTTCGCAATCGAGCGCGCACCAACACCATCGGCGAACATCTCAAAGATTCGAACGACGACATCCGCCTCGATGCGAAGAATCACGCGGACAACGACGTTCTTCGCGATTCGCTTGTTCTCGTAGCCGAAGACCTTTCCACCGGCGACGTGCCCTTGTTCCGCCTTTCGCCACATCGCCGCGCGCGTATGCTTCCGCACTTGCTCGCGGTATTGCTGCGCGAACCGCGTCTTCAAGAAGGTCATCGTTCCGCCCTCGAACGTTTCGAGGTCAACGGCAAGACCCGTCGAGTAATCCCACATCGAGACACCGAGGTCAGCGAGCGTATTCAACGCGACCATCGTCTTATGGCTGTCGCGCCCGAGGCGGTCAAGGTCGTAGAACACGACGGCATCGAACGCGCCTGCTAGCGCGTCCCGCATCATTCGCTGAAACGCCGCGCGGCTCTCGAACAGCGCGCCGCTCACGCCGTCGTCGGCGTAGACGTGCGCCTCGTCAAGCGTCCACGCGCGCTTCTCGATAAACGCCCGCGCGCCGTCCACCTGTCGCGAGACCGATTTCGCCGCATCGGCGACGCCAATCTGTTCGGTCGATTTCCTCGCGTAAATCGCTGCTCTCATTTGCTCGTCCTTACAGTCAATTCAACGGGATAGCCATCTCCGCAATCGCCAGCGCCATCCATACTTAAGGCTCCACCGCCAGCGTAGATACCAGTCCGGAAGCTCCCGGCCTCCAGCTTCCCTGAGTAGTTGACGAACTCGCGTTTGCTCCTCGCGTGTAAATCCGGACCACTTCAAGCTGTTCAACAGCGGCGTTTCGCCAGCAGGGGGGTCCGCGTCAGCGCCTGCGGTCAACAGAACGCGCACGGTCCGGGCGTGGTTAGCGAACGCGGCGGTCTGGACTGCATACCACGTCGGCTTTGCTCCAGCCTGCAGCAAGAGCGTGACTATCGGCGTGTTTCCGTGAGCGGCCGCGTAGGACAGCGGCGTCCAGAACTCGTCCCCGTTCGGGTCTGCGCCCAGAGCGAGGAGGCGGCGCACTTCTACGACATCGCCGCGTTTAATTGCTTTGAAGAGCGGCGACATTAGAAGGTAACCTACCGACCCACGCGGCCCACGAACTCGCCATAGCGAAGCCTCGTCAAACGAGTCTACGCGCTCGCTCCACAGCGACCCAATCGGTTTCTGCTCGTCCTGTTTTCGAGGGCACGAATCCCCGGAGGGATTCGCGCGTTCGACAGCCGGACACACGAAAACGCTGACCCGAGTCGCCGCCGACCACTTACGGCGACTCGGGCCGAAACGCGCACCGCTGTCACCAGCAGCGGCGGGCGTTCACGTTCGTGGCGTGCTCGTCCCGACCGAGGAGTTATCGGCACGACGAGCGGACGCTGGGGCACCACGACTCCCAGAGCGGTTCGTATCGTGTCGGCTCAAAGAACCGCAGGCGTCGAGCGCTGCGAAGACCGGAGGACCAACACGACTTTTCGCGGCTGCGACTCCGCCAAGCAACCGCTGATGCGCCCTCCGGCCCTAAACCAAAACCTCGTCGAGCGTGCGCGCCATCTCCTCGGCAATCGCGGCACGCGCCGGGTCAAGACGCTCCCGAATCTCCGCCAAGCGGTCTTCGAGGGAGGAGATAGACCCGCGCCAGAACGCGCCGTCGCGCGACACCCACCCGCATTCCGTCGCGAGGAAGGTGCGAAGCGACGGCGGAATCATTTCCATCGGCCCAAGCCACTCGATGCCGAAGCGAATCGCGCGAAGCGCATTGTCTGCCTCGCGCAACTCCGGAACTTCGAACCGCAACCGCTCGCGTGTTTTCTCGTCGGCGTCCGGGGGAATCCATTCCGCTTCGAGGGTCGCAATCGTGTCGAGTTCGTTCCGTTCGGCTCGACGCACGTCGGCAAGGTCGCTCACTGTCGCCTCGTGCGGCTCCCACTTCTTCACCAGAGACAACCCCTTCTCGAAGGCGTTGTAGCGATTCTGGCGGTTCGACCGTTCGACACCCGCGCGCTCTCTCAACGCGCGGGTGGGCTGGTCGTCAGGGTCTGGCGCGGCAAGAAAACGCTCACCGAGCGCCTTCAGCCGCGCCTTCTGTTCGTCGGTCATCGTGCCTCCTGTCGCCGCTGTTCGAGGGCAATCACGTAGCCGTTGGGCGGGTTGCGATACACGTCGTCGGTTGCCGCGCGCATCGCGACCGATTTCTTCATCCCACGGCGGTATGCGGCCATCGAGTCGTAGTCGTCGGTCTTCGCAACGGTCGGCGTCGGCAACGTCGCCGCTCGCGCTTTGCACGCAGGGTCATCGGTCCGGCAACAAACGTCGCCGGTGGCGGTGCGGAATTCGAGCATCGGTCGCCACCTCACTTCGTCACGGACGCCCACGGATTCGGCGGCGTGCCGAATGGGTCGTATCCGGGCGTGTCGGTCGGCTGCGGTGTGCGCGGCGCGCTCTTCGTCGCGGCGGCATACGGGTCGGCCGCTTCGAGATTGCGAACGTGCTTTTCGAGATTCGTCAGCTCAAGCTCGGACATCAGTTCGAGCGCGCGCAGCGTGCGAATCGGGCTCTTGGCGTTCGCGGCGAGTGCGACTTCGCGTTCGCTGCGGGTCTTCGGTGTCGGTGTCTTCGGTGTCGGCATCGGTCATCTCCAATCTGCGCGAGGGGTCTAGTCGTTGGCGCGTCGCATCGCGTGGCGACGCACGAGTTCAAGAAATTCGTCGGTCTTCTTTGTGTCGATGCGGGCAATCGGAACGCGCCGGTTCCCCCGAATATCCGTCCACACGTCGTCGTTCGTCGTCGCGCCCGGTGCGGTCGGTCCGACTTTCGGAGGAACGGCGGAAACGGCCGTAGGAACGCCCGGGGCCGGACCCTGGCCCGAGGGTTGGGCCGCTTCCCGTTCGTCATTCCTAGGTGGCGCTATCGCCTCGTCTCCGACCGGAACCGGGCTCAGCGACGCAGACGATTCACCCCGGAGCACCGTTGCGAGTTCGTCGCGGTGCGCGCGCAAGAACTCCACCTCGTCGTCGGTGAGTAGCGTCATCGGCGACAGTCGAACGCTGGTGGCGTCGAGACGCACCGTTACGCCTCGCGTTCGAAGCTGTCCGAGGAGTTCGCGCACTGCGTCCGTTTCCACACGCGTCACGAATCCCTACCGGGATTCGCTCCTCTCAAGAGCGGACGAGGCGTCGAGCACCAGTTCATCGGGCTCCTCGGGCGCTCGTCGCGGTCTTCCGTTGTCGGGGAGCGTCAGCACAACCTGAAAGCTCGATTGCGCGACATCGACGTTCAGCGGCACGCGACCGAAGCAACGGTTATGGACTTCGCGCACGGCCCACGGAACGCCAGCTACGTAGAGCCGAAGCAGCGTCAAGATTCCCGCCTCGAACCACGTCATCCCGGCGAAGCCGTCGACATCGCACGGCTCGTCGCCTTTCTTTCCAGCACAGTGGGATCCGAAGCTTGGAATTCACGTGACTTGAAGTCGCGGC
>JADMIO011434940.1_pt1 | contig 84143 bp, 66 predicted proteins | sample 8958161 | NCBI WGS metagenome assembly JADMIO01 (sample SAMN16585339, study PRJNA669376) | soil metagenome | isolation source: Crop rotation soil | place: USA: Cullars Rotation, Alabama | collected 2011 | reverse complement strand
CGCGACAACTTGTCCACGTGGAATTCTAAGCTTAGGATCCCAATGTGCTGGAAAGATCAAACCGGCGCTCAGCCGCGGTGAACTGCAATGCATCGGTGCTACGACCTTAAACGAATATCGCAAATATATTGAAAAGGATGCAGCTCTCGAACGCCGTTTCCAGGCGGTCAAAGTCGAAGCGCCTTCAATTGAAGAAGCGATTCTTATCTTAAAAGGTTTGCGTCCGAAGTATGAAGACCATCATAAAGCCGAGTTCACGGACAAAGCGATTGAGGCTTCCGTAAAACTTTCGGATCGCTACATTACCGATCGCTATTTGCCGGACAAGGCGATTGACCTCATGGACGAAGCCGGCTCCCGCGCTCGCATTGGAACAATGACTCGCCCCCCGGAAGTCAAAGGTCTCGAGACCGACATCGAGGAAATCAAGACCAAGAAGGAACGGGCGATAAAGAACCAGGATTTCGAAGGGGCAGCCGCGATGCGGGACAAAGAAAAACATGCCAAAGAACGCCTCGAATCCGTTCTTAAAGAATGGCGCACGACCCGTGAAGAAAAACGGGTGAAAGTGGACGAAGAAGATATTCTGCATGTTGTAGCAAAATGGACAGGCATTCCTCTGCAACGCATGGAACAAGGTGAAATGGCGCGTCTGCTCCAGGTCGAGTCCGAAATGACCAAAGTGGTCATCGGACAAAAGGAAGCCGTCTCGGCTCTTTGCAAAGCCTTGCGACGCTCCCGTGCTGATCTTAAAGACCCGCGCCGTCCCATTGGCACTTTTGCCCTGCTCGGTCCTACAGGGGTAGGAAAGACCTTGCTTGCCAAGACACTGGCAGAGCAATTGTTCGGCGATTCCAAAGCGCTCATTCAACTCGATATGAGCGAGTATATGGAGAAATTCAATGTTTCGCGCCTGATCGGTTCTCCTCCGGGATATGTCGGATATGAGGAAGGCGGGCAACTCACGGAACAGGTCCGGCGCAAGCCCTACTCTGTGGTGCTGTTTGATGAAATTGAAAAAGCGCATCCGGACGTCTGGAATATGCTTTTGCAAATTTTGGAAGAAGGCAAATTGACCGATAACGTGGGCCGGGTGGTGAATTTCAGGAATACCATTATCCTGATGACCTCCAACGTCGGGTCCGACACGATCAAGAAACAGTCCACCATGGGCTTCTCTCCTATTAGCGACGAAAGCAGCTATGAAAGAATGCGGGAGAAGATTATGGACGAAGCGAAGAAGACCTTCCGACCGGAATTTCTGAACCGCCTCGACGATTTAATCGTATTCCGTTCGTTGACCAAGCCTGACTTAATCGAGATTCTCGATTTGGAAATCAGCAAGGTGATGCAACGGTTGAAAGCTCGCAATATTATCCTGCAATTGGATGAAAAAGCGAAGGACCTCCTCGTAGGCAAAGGGTACGACCCGCAATATGGTGCTCGCCCCATGCGCCGCGCTGTCGAACGTTCGCTGGAAGATCCATTAGCGGAAGAGATCCTCAAAGGATCATTCCACGAAGGTGATCCGATTTTGGTCACTGCCGAAAACGATCATCTGGTCTTCTCCCAAAAGGAAACGGCAGAAGGCGCACTTTCGAGCTGATTGAAGTGGCCGTTGAAGAACGCCAAAGCGTTCGAGCGTCAGCAACCGGGTAGCGCTTAACGCGCTGCCTGGGGTTGTGGTTCGAGGCTGTCTTTACTTTTTTCAAACGTTCAAGGAAGGGAATTTGTTTGTCAAAAAGGATTTGAACGTTGAGTATTCGCAAACTATGGCAGAGCTAAAATCACTACCCGCTCATTTGATCGGTGGGAATTTCCTGCTGACTGAAACAGATCCTGGCCTGGTGTTCACGCCGGAAGAGTTGAATTCCGAACAACGCTTGATGGCACAGACAGCGGAGAAATTCATGGAGAAAGAGGTCCTTCCGCATACCGAAGCCCTCGAGCACCAGCAGGAGGGATTGTCCCAAAAAATCTTTCGACAAGCCGCTGCTTTGGGGTTGCTCGGCATGGATGTGCCCACCGAATATGGAGGTTTAGGTTTAAACAAGGCTTCGGCGGTCGGCGTAGAGGAACAAATGACTCGCCTTGGAGGATTCGGCGTCACTTGCGGGGCGCACTCGGGCATCGGAACCCAACCCTTGATTTATTTCGGAACGGAAGCGCAGAAGAAAAAATATTTGCCCAAGCTGGCAACAGGCGAATGGATTGCCGCGTACGCATTGAGCGAAGCCGGTTCCGGCTCAGACGCGCTGGGGCTTCGCACCAAGGCAACTTTGAGCCCTGATGGGAAACATTATCTGCTCAATGGCACCAAAATGTGGATCTCCAACGCCGCCTGGGCCGATTTGATCACGGTTTTCGCCAAAGTAGACGGCAAAGACGTCACGGCGTTTCTTGTCGAGCGCTCTTTCCCAGGCGTCTCCACAGGAAAAGAAGAACACAAACTTGGAATCAAGTCCTCATCCACGCGCCGCGTCATTCTCGAGGATGTCCCGGTGCCGATCGAAAATATTCTGGGTGGGGTGGGCAAGGGAGCATATATAGCCTTCAATATTCTTAATCTTGGCCGGTTTAAACTCGGGGCCGGCGGAATCGGCGCCGGGAAAGAATCCTTGAAAGTTGCCACGCGTTACGCGCATGAGCGACAGCAATTTGGCCGTCCCATCGCTTCTTTTGGCCTGATCCAGCACAAACTTGGCGAGATGGCAGTAAATATTTTCGCCGCTGAAAGCGCTGTGTACCGAACGGCAGCTTTGATTGATTCGGTCATGGAAACAAATGAGAAAATCGACTCCACTAACCCGCCCTTTCTTCGGGGGCTGGACGAATTTGCGTTGGAATGCTCGATCATCAAAGTCGCCGGAAGTGAGATCCTTCATCAGATCGCTGACGAAACACTTCAAATTCATGGAGGCTATGGTTACACCGAAGAATTTCCTGCCGCCCGGGGTTATCGCGATTCACGAATCAATCGCATTTTTGAAGGCACTAACGAGATCAATCGACTGTTCATTCCGGGCCTGTTGATGCGCCGCGCGCAACGCGGACGGTTTCCCCTGGTCCAGGCAATTTCCAAGGTCACCAAGGAACTTCTGGATTTGGCTCCCTCGGAAAACGGAGCAACCGATGAACTCGCAGTGGCCAATTCCCTGCTCGCTAATTGCAAAAGGCTCGTGCTTTTTTTGGCGGGCGTCGCTTACCAAAAGTTTGGCGACAAACTCATCGAGGAACAGGAAGTCGTCGCGTCACTCAGTGATGTAATCATAGATACTTACCTCGCCGAAAGCGCCGTGCTGCGCACGTTGAAAGTGCGTCAATCGCGTGGGGCGTCCCCTGTCATGACCGACCTTGCCCTGATATTTCTAAACGAAGCTGTTGGCCGTATGGAACTTCAGGGGAGACGAGCATTGGCTGCAATTTCGGAAGGTGACGAATTACGAGCTCAGTTGGGAATTCTTCGACGGTTGCTTCGCTGGTCGCCGATCAATGTGGTCGCCGCGCGCCGCCGAATCGCAAAACGACTTGGTGAAGTCGGCAACTATCCCGCGTTGATCAGCGGCAAGTAAATTAGGGCGTGATTAAAAGTAGGTAAAGGAGTGTGCCCGTCCCCCGGCACAGCAAGGTCGACCCCTGGTCATTGGCGAATTTCGAACGCGCTTGCCGCTTAAGCAAGTTGCTGCATCCGGGCTTGCCGACGCGTTAGAATTCGCCACGGCTGCGTTGCTCCGATATTGCTGTGCCCGGGACGGGCACACTCCTTTACGCCCAAGTAAAGTATCTTTATTTCTTGCGTGTGGACCGCTCCATCAGCCAATACACGTCCTGGTTGTCTTTCGATATAACGTTGAGGCCTAAGAGCTTTCCTACAGGCGGGGTAGTTCTGGGGTCACGCCATTTATGAATCTCCGAATGACCATCCACGAAAGAAAGCCCTCCAGACCCGCCATGGTAGCTGGCGGGGAAATCGATCATCTTCCATTGTGCAGGAGTATCCGGCCAGCCGTACATGCTGGTACACCATTCCCCATCATTGATGCTGTCACATCGTTCATCCAGGAATAGAATGGTCAAGGCAGGTCCGGGGTTGAGGACCTGGCTTACTTTCTTGTATTTCAGCCATCCTGCTCCTCCCAAGCCTGGATCGTCCGCATCGGCTCCATTGAACCAACTGAGCATCGAAACGCTGCGCACGCGAGGAAAGTACGTCCCCTTGTCCGGTCCCGATGAAGCGACGCATGGGTAACGGTCATCGCCAGGGCATCTCCAAATACCCGGACTATTGCCGCAAAAGGGCCATAGTGGGCTTACCTTGATCGTGTTCACATCCCAATTCCATCTATTGCCACCATCGATAATTGGATTACCCGTCCAGCTCATATTTGCGTTTGGCATCCAGTCAGCAGTCGAACCCCACGCTGAAGGGACCTTTTCCAGGTTGTCGTCTGTGTAGAACCTCCAGGCTAGCATCATCTGATGCCCATTATTCATGCATTGAACGCATTGTGCCTTAAGCTTTGCACGCCCAAGGGCAGGCAAGAGCAAGGCTGCCAGGATGGCAATAATAGCGATGACCACGAGCAGCTCGATCAACGTAAAGGCGCTTTGATTCTTTCGAACCGGACTGATGGGGAATTCCGAAGTCACCAGGCAATTCATTGGAGCTATTCTGCCTATATAACAGGAAAGGATGCATGTCAATGCGTTTCCCCGCAGAGCGTGCTTCTATGTGTATCCAGTTCTGGTTGAGATGATTGCTCCGGGTGCGATTCTGTAACCACCCATTCAACCGGACCGTCTTGATCTATTAGCCTTCAGCCTCCGCTTGGCTCGGGTACGAAGTCGTGTTCTTTTTTTATAGGCCCCGATTCGATATAAAGACGGTAAGGCACCCTGGGCTCAAGTAAATCCGGTAAGGCGCCTTCCACAGCCGGGTGCATCCCCCCAATAGATGACCCGTAAGTAAAATCTTTGGTTGGCACGGAATTTGATTCGGAAACCAGATGCCAAATTGGATGTGGGTACTTATTAGTTTGTATGTCGCTGAGCGGGATGACTTTAATGCAAGTAATTTTGAGTTCCCGGTCAAACCCGAAAATGATAGGTTTGATTCGAGACTCATCCCCCGCTGCTTTGCGCAGGACACGCGCAGGCCGGGACCGATGATAAATTTGAATACTATCCTTGGCAAACCAGTCTTTGTTGAGGTAAATCGACAAACCGCCGAATACAACGGCGAGTGACAACAGCAACCAGAATTTGGGCGTCATAGTTGAAAGTAAAACATGACGTCAGACGCAGGTAAATATTCGAAGCAAAATTATGATTTGGAAACGCCAGCCGACGCTGCAAGCCAGAGTGGGAATTGCTCAACTCCCGGAGAGCACTCCTGTTGCCCAGGCACCGGCCTCTGCATTTACGTTAATCGAGTTGCTTGTCGTCATTGCCATTATCGCCATCCTGGCGAGCATGCTGCTGCCCGCATTGGCTCGCGCCAAAGAAGCCGCCTACCGCATCAAATGCGTGAGTAACATGAAACAGTTGGAAACGTCGGTTAAACTCTATGTAGATGATAATGACGGTTTCTACCCGCCACGCACCAACGCGTATCGTTGGCCTACCTTGCTTCAGGAATATTACCACACGACTAATCTGTTGATTTGCCCTACGGATTTTTTACGTGGCCTGCCGCAGACTCAGACTGGCGCTACATCTCCTGCTGACCGCGCTGCGCGCAGTTATTTTATTAACGGCTGGAATGATTACTTTCTTTCTATTTTGCCCTCATCTGATTTTTCCCAATACATGGCGGGGACCTATGGCCGGGCAAGCATGAAAGAATCAGTGGTGATCAAACCATCGGATACTATCATGTTTGGGGAGAAAAAGAATACAGCACCAGCAAACGGCCAGGCTGCGGCCGATTATTTTATGGACATGTTTGAGGGACAAGGGGGCAACGATGCGGATCGGATCGAACACGGTTGCCATTCCACTCTGCGCAAGGGCGGCAAAACAGGCGGATCAAATTACGCGTTTGTCGATGGCAGCGCGCGTTTCCTCAAGTACGGACGCTGTACCTGGCCTCTTAACCTTTGGTCCATTACGGACGCTGATCGGCTGAGTTACGCCTTTGTGGCTCCTTAACAAAGATCCACTCAGTAAAGGAACGTCCTCAGACCCGCGCCCTTTTGCTGCGGGGATTGCCAAAGCCAGGACTCAAACGGCCGTGAAGATTCCTGGAAAGATTTTGCGTAGCTAAAGAAGGTTGGCCGATGATCTATCCGTGAGAATCAAGCATCCTCTTTGTCAAATCCAGTGTGGCATCTCAAAAAAACGGGCGGTCTCCCACCAAGAAGACCGCCCGACCTAAACTGACCATCTTTACGACGAAGAGAATAAACCATACCAAACTTATTGACGCCATGGGGTCTTTACCTACGATTTTAAAGTGTTACGTATTGGGTTTCTTGTTAGGAAGCGCTCGTGTCGCTCCCGTCGAAATGCCCCCATCCACAAGCAAAGTTTGTCCCGTGATATAGGCGCTGGCGTCCGAAGCTAAGAAAATCACCGCGCCTTCCAGATCAGAGGGCTGACCCGGTCTCTTAAGCGGAATACGATCACAGAGGTAGTCGACCCACTCCTGATTTTCGTACATCACAGCGTTCTGTCTGGTTTTAAACCAACCTGGAGCCAGGCAATTGACGGTCACCCCATCCTTCCCCCAATCATCGGCCAGGCTCATGGTAAGCTGCTTAATACCCCCACGGCTCGCTCCATAAGGCCCAAGCCCGGCGTATCCGGCAACACACGTCACCGAACCGATATTGATCACCCGCCCATATTTTTTCGAAATCATATGTTCCGCGACAGCCTGAGAAACGAAAAACGAGCCGCGAAGGTTTGTATCGAGTACGAGATTCCAATCATCCCAGGTAATATCCAGAGCGGGTTTTCGCACGTTGCAACCGGCGTTGTTTACCAGAATATCGATTTTTCCATAATGCTCCATCGCAGCTCGGACCATACTTTTTATGCTCGACTGATCTCGCACGTCCAGGGCGAGAGGAAGCACCTTTCGGCCGAGGCCTTCCATCTCAGATTGAAAGGGTTTCAGGGAGCCAACGTCACGGCTGGTGATCACCAAATCTGCTCCAGCACCGGCAAGCGCTCGCGCGAAAGTTTGACCCAATCCCCGGCTTGTTCCGGTGACAATCGCGACTTTATTTTCAAGATTGAACAGGTTTGAATTCATGAACAATTGTTGCGAGTCTGCTGTCCCCCAGGCAAACGCGCCAGCAGAAATGCGTTGAAGGCTGCCGTGCGGCTTGTGCCAAGCGGACGGCGTGGTTAATCAGCACCCGCTTCAGGTTAGGGACGCCTCAGTTCACTGCTGCAGTCATCACACTGCCAGCCAGCGAAAATTTGGGAAGAACTCCACCTTTCTCAGTAACCCACTCCAATTTTGCCCTTTCTGGTTTCCGCGTTCTGATTTATCATCTGGATCATCATGCCGATTGAACTGCCGCCCATTTCCCGCCGTCAATTTCTTCGACGCTCACTGCTTGCTGGCGTGGGCCTCTCGTTGAGCCGCGATGTTTTTGCCGCGAACCGCCCGGTTGACTCAAATTTTTGGGCTTTGTTTTCCGACACACACCTGGCTGCGCAGCGTGAACAGTTGGGCAAAGGCATTAACATGGCAGACCATTTCGAGATGGTATCGCGAGAACTTCTGGCATTGCCTCAGCGGCCCGCCGGTCTTTTTATCACGGGGGATTGTGCTTACAGCAGCGGTGAAAAGGGAGATTACAAACTATTAACCCAGATGCTCGATCCAATCCGATCCAGTCAAATCCCGGTGCATATTGCCCTGGGCAATCACGACCATCGCGAACATTTTTGGGAGGTCCTGGCGCATGAGAAGTCTGCTAAACGGCCCCTGCCCGATAAACAAGTCAGCCTATTAAAAACCCGCCACGCCAATTGGTTCATTCTGGATTCACTGGAAACCACCCTGGCCACTCCAGGCTTAATCGGTCGCCAACAACTGGATTGGCTGGCCTCGGCGCTGGATGCCAACCAAAAGAAACCGGCGTTGGTTCTGGTTCATCATAACCCTGGCCTCACTGGAAACCTCGGTCTGAAAGATACGATGGCGTTTCTGGAAATCATCCGTCCACGCAAGCAGGTCAAAGCTTATATTTACGGTCACACCCACACCTGGAGAATCGATCAGGACAGCAGCGGCATTCATCTGGTGAACTTGCCTCCTGTGTCATATGTCTTCAGCCAAGGTGAACCCTCCGGCTGGGTCCGAGCCGGCCTTCAGCCCGATGGAATGACCCTGGAATTGCGCTCCCTTGATCCCGCTCACAAGGCCCACGGGCAGACGACCAATCTAAAATGGCGCGTTTAACAATCGCGATCGAAACCTCGAATACTGAAATGTCGAGGGCTTGAAGCCCGAAATATTAGACCCGTGCTGGAGCCCCGGGATAAGGTTGTCCCACCGCATCCCCCTTATTCCAATAATCCAGCACTCAAAGTGCTTCTCCAATGTCTGGAATCGCCAATCGGCTGGTTTCATCCCCACTCGCGCCGGTTTTCCGCTCTCCTCTCTCCTTTCTTAGCTGCCTTAGTCCTTAGTCTTTTAGTCCCTTGGTCCCTTGTGATCGAAGCCATCCCAAAAACTCTCCGATAACTGGTTATTTTCGCTATGCGCTATTCGCTATGCGCTATTCGCTATGCGCTATTCGCTATGCGCTATTCGCTATGCGCTATTCACTATGCGCTATGCGCTATTCGCTATGCGCTATTCGCTATTCGAATATTCGCGATATTTGCAATCTGCGATCTCTGGGGATGCGACGTTAGTCCCAAGAAGGTCTACAAAGGTACCACCATGCCCTGCTGCGCCATACAAAACGTTCGTTTGCAAATTCGTCCCGTAATAGACGACCCAACTAGGGAGGGCCACACTGGCGTCGACTGGTCCCGGGCTTTGCATTTGTTGGATCATTGTCGACTCGAAATTCAGGTTCTGAAAGGTTCCTTGGCCGAAGGCTGTTGCCATGAATAACTGCAGGAATACTCTAATTGCTAGTGTGCTGTCCTTTAAGTTAGTAGTATTATTGTGATTGGCGAACTAACGCCTCTCGCGCCCTTTGAATCTTCGCTAAGATCTGAATGCCTGCAGCCTTCCAAACGTAGCGTTTCGGAGCGTCGTTACGCTCGATTAAATAGTTGAAAATGGCCCGTTTGAGCTCTGGCACACTGCGGAAGCTTCCTGGCGAGATGACGTCCTGACTCAGATCGCGAAAGAACCGCTCGACTAAATTCAGCCATGAAGAGGACGTGGGCGTGAAGTGCTGGTGAATACGCGGATGCTTCTTTAGCCAATTCTTTACACTCGGATGCTTGTGAGTGGCATAGTTATCGACAATCAAATGGATGTCTTGGCCGGCTGGCACCTCTTGCTCGATCTGTTTAAGGAAACCCAACCACTCCTGATGCCGATGCCGAGGAGCGCTTTGCGCGATAATCTTTCCTTCCAAATAGTTCAGGGCGGCAAACAAGGTGAGTGTCCCATGTCGATAGTAATCGTGGGTGCGAGTACAGACCTGCCCCTGACCCAAAGGTAAGCCCGGCTGCGTCCGTTCCAGTGCCTGGCATTGGCTTTTTTCATCGCAGCACAACACCACGGCTTTATTGGGCGGATTAAGATAGAGGCCAATGACATCCCAGAACTTCGTCTCGAAATGAGGATCGTTGGATAACTTGAACGTCCGTGTCTGATGGGGCTTGAGGTCGTTGCGTTCCCACAGCTCTTGTACTCTGGTTTTAGATACCCCGGCATGCTTGCCCATAGACCGGCAACTCCATCGGCTCCGTGTTTTGGGCGGTCGAGTTACTTCGGTCAATACGCGATTAAGTTGCTGGGAAGACAGCGTTGCGGGACGACCAGGGCGGGCTGCGTCCTGCAGACCCGCCATACCAGACTGCGCGAAGCGCCGCCGCCACTTAGAGACGGTCATCTTGTTGGTACCCAACTCCTGAACGATCTCGTCATTGGGCAAGCCATCGGCCGCAAACAAGATGATCCGCGCTCGCAGCACATCGGCTCTGGAGGAGCAGGCGGCTCGACAGATACGTTGCAGTTCTTCAGATTGAGCTTCCGTAAGCGCGACAGGCGGGGCAGTGCGTGGCATGCCAATACCATACTTTGGCCGATTATAATATCAAGCATTAAAAGGACAGCAGACTAGTTGGAGCAACACCTTCACATATCTCATACGTTTCAATAGGTAATAATTTCTGACAAGCGTCAATTGAAAGTACCGGACCTTCGCGCAAGCCAGGCCCACATTACGAAGTAACCTCGAAGGTAGAAATATAGATCCCTGAAAGCCGAAATGTGAGAGCCCGGGATAACGCCGTCCACCATCAGTCCCAAACTCCAGTGCTTCCTCGACCAGTACAGTCGTCGACTAACTGGTTTTATCCCACTCTTCGAAAGTTAGTCGATTGAGACTTGGTTTTGATCCGCATCGAGTCGAGAAGTTTGCGCCCCTCAAAATCACCGCTTGAAAACGTATTGAACCACAGCCCTTCTCCCACTCGGGTGCGAGTCATTGTATAAGCCAGCTTTTTAAGGGAGCCAATAACCCCGCCCAACAAATCGATTTCGGAACTCAGATGGACTTGTGCCTGAGCCATTTCGAACTCCTCGGTATCGATCCAGATTGTGCCCGACATCCGATCCAGGAGCCGGTCCAGAATGCGATGCACAGGTAAAGCCGGACGTTTAGGCTCAAAGACAATCCGATACGCTGTGCGCCCATTAATTTCCTGTTCGTCGATCAATTTAAAGTTAAACCGCGCCACCATTTCCGGGGTGAGGAAATTATCGCGATTCTCCGCAGCCTTACCCGACTTGGAACCAATGATTTGCCGCGTATTATTGTCGTTCTCCGATTGTTTCCGCATTTCGGCTGCGCCGGGCGGGCGTCCGTTGACCGTCAGCAGTTTCAAATGAGTCGAACCGCTTTGAAAAAACACCTGGTAAACCTTCTCTTTTCTTTCCTTAAGCCGGCCGGAGCCATCCAGCTCTTCGGTCACGGTGAGTTTTGTGTATGTATAAGCGGTCTGACCAGCTCGAGCCTCAACTTTTTGCGCACGCGAAACGGCTTTGCGAATGAGTTCATCCACAGACGGGGCAATCTTTTCGGCGGCGGAAACGGACAGCTCAATACCGCTTGAACCCAGCAGCAACAGGACCCCAAACCACATTCGTACGCTTAAAAACACTTTAACCAAGTATGACAAGATAACTTGGTTTAGTGGCATAATGCAAGCCAGTAGATTGGTTAAGAGTGTAATCAAAAATCGGACGGTACAACCCATGTTTAAACACATAACAATCTGCTGGCCAATATGTTATTGATACAGGTGACGAAATCAAAACGAGACGGTAAGCGATAGTTTGTTCCAATACTCTTTGCACAAGAAGATGAAAGCGCCGAGATGGTTTCGTATGACTCTCGGCACTGATTCGCAAAGGTTTGATAACATGCTCGCTGCAAGCAGTTTTCAAACATGCAAATTAGCAATTTATCCTGTATAGACCCCTGTAATTAGGATTTGCAGAGTGATGCAATTGCGGATAAGTAACTAATATGCGCTGGCGCGTTGTGGCTTTTATTCTGCTCGGCGTAAACCTGGCTTTGGCCTTGGCCTTGCTTCGCTCGGGGCGCGGCGGCAGGAATCTTTCGTCGGACGATTCGGCGCTGCTGGCTTCCAACGCTTCAGGAAAAACCAACGTTGTTTTGAGGCGCCAGTACTTTAGCTGGCGTGACATCGAATCGGATGATTATCCGACCTATGTTGCTAATTTACGCGACATTAATTGTCCCGAACAGACTATTCGTGACATTATCATAGCTGATGTAAACGCGCTGTATAGCAGGCGCCGAGCTCTGGAAGTAGTCACTTCTGACCAACAATGGTGGCGAGCAGAGCCCGACAGCAACATCGTAGCTGTGGCTGAGGAAAAATTTCGCGTTTTGGACGATGAACGTAGGGCTTTATTAGGCCGGTTACTTGGAACGAATTGGGAAAGCGGCGATCTCGTGAGCTTGCCCCGACCTTCCCGTCCTGGAATCGCGTTGGATGGAGAAGTGCTGGGATCTTTGCCGGTTGAAATAAAGCAGGTCCTCGAAGACATAAACATCCGTTCGGTGGACGCTATCCGCGCTTACCTCGATGCTCAAAAGCGGGAAGGAAAACCTGCCGATCCTGCAGAGCTGGCAAAAATACGTCAGCAAACACGAGCCGAACTGCAGCGCGTACTTAACCCTGCCCAATTGGAAGAGTACCTTTTGCGTTATTCTGAAAATGCGGCGGACTTGCGCACCGAATTGGGTCAGCTCAAGTATTTCAACGCGAGTTCTAACGAGTTCCGAAGCATTTTCCGGTCAACGGATCTTTTAAGCCAGCAGATCCAGCTTCTGGCCGGGGCCACAGATCCCAACAGCGTTGCGCAAAGGAAAAACCTCGAAGAGCAGCGTGAGAAAGCCATTCAAATTGCTCTTGGCCCCGCACGGTACCAGGATTATCAAATGCTTCATGATCCACTGTATCGCAACGCTGTTGCCAGCGCAGAGAAGGCTGGCGATCCTGAATCAGCAATGACCATTTACCAAATCAATCTCGCATCTGCGGCGGAGGTCGAACGCATTCGTCTCGATCCGGATCTCACTCAGGAACAAAAGATGATTGAGTTGAAGCGCTTGGAATTGGAACAGCTTCAGGCCAGGACCCTTGCTGTCGGGCAGGAACTGCCCCCTACTCCGCCCGAGACAAGACCTCCACCAAGGAAGACTTACGTGGTTCGCCCGGGAGATAGTGCTTCGGTCGTCTCCATGATCTATGGTGTTCCGGTTAACGCGCTGCGCGCTGCCAATCCCAATACAGACATTAGCAGACTCCGCCCTGGGGATTCGCTCAATATTCCCACCGCCAATCTCCCACCTCCTCCACCTCGCTGATGGGCGATGAAAGTGGTGCCCCAGTCGCCGCGCGGGGGTAAAGCCCACAAAGACATAGGATGGCCCGGGCTGAACAGCCTGTAACATAATAGCCAGGCTAAGGGCTCGCGAATGCCTATCCTTCTTCTCCGTCAAAATTAACGTTGCTTCGCGGAGAGGCTGGAAAAAGCCTCAAGAGCCACCTCGCGTGCAATAGTATGGTTTACAATAGGCTCGGGATATGTCCGATCGAGCTCCAGTCCCGCTTCCTCGAGCAACATTGGCGGAGCTTCCCAGGGACGATGCACCCATTTGTCAGGCAGCCTGGCAAGTTCAGGACACCACTTACGGACATAGTTTCCTTGCGGATCAAACTTTTCGCCCTGAGATACAGGATTGAAAACGCGAAAATAGGGCGCAGCATCGGCAGCGCAACCTGCGGTCCATTGCCAGCCGAGCGTGTTTTGCGCAAGGTCCGCATCCACGAGCGTATCCCAGAACCAACGAGCGCCTTCCAACCAGGAGACCAACAGATCTTTAACCAGGAACGAAGCAACAATCATCCTGACACGATTGTGCATCCAGCCCGTTGTCCAAAGCTCTCGCATCCCGGCATCGACAATCGGGTAACCCGTGAGCCCCTTCTGCCAGGCTCGCAAAAACTCGGGAGCCTTCCGCCAGGGAAAACGCTTGAAATTCTCCCGTAACGGCATTTCGGGCATGTGCGGAAAGTGAAAAAGCAGATGATGAGAGAACTCGCGCCATCCAATTTCAGTCAGAAAAGTCGATGCTTGCCATACACTTTGAGGCGTTCCTTCTGCCTCAGCCTTTTCCCGCATCGCGGCCCAAATTTGGCGAGGAGTCATTTCCCCGAAATGCAAATAGGGTGAAAGGCGCGATGTACCGGGCCGATCAGGCAGGTTCCGAGTTTCACCATAGCCGGACAGGGAATATTTCAGAAAATGATCCAATTGAGCGCGCGCCCCAAGTTCGCCCGGACGCCAGGCAGAGCGTATTCCTTCAGCCCACTTGATTCTGGGTTCAAGTTCCAAGGAATCCAGCAAGAGTGAGTTGGGCCATCTATTTGGACGGGCCAATTTACGTGGAGTAGGAAGCGGTTCGGCCGGCTGCATTTTTGCCAGGCAATGACGCCAAAATGCGGTGAACACCTGGAATGGTTTGCCACTCTGATTATGAATCGTCCATGGCTCGTTGAGAAGGGCTCCGTTGAAACTTTCGGTCAGAATACCACTGCCGGAGAAAGCTTCTTTGATTTTGGCGTCACGTTTGATGATGGCCGGTTCGTAGCGGCGATTCCAGAATATCGCTTCGGTTTTGTAATCCCTGCTTAGCTCCTGCAACGCCTCCAAAGTAGGTCCACGCCGAATAATCAATCGCGAGTTGATTTTGAGCAATGAAGCTTGGAGTGATTTGAGCGATTGATGCAACCACCACCTGGACGCGCCTCCTGGTGCCCATGGGTCCTCCTCATTCGGAGCATAAATGAAAACCGGCAGAACCGCGCCGCCGCGTTTGATCGCAGCTTGGAGAGCAGGATTGTCCGAAAGCCGGAGATCGCTCCGAAACCAGACGAGTGAAGCAGAAGTTTTCATGTTTTTATTCTCCCCTATTCCATCCGCTTCAGGTTTTATTTGGATTTCATTTTAATATTTTGCTCCATTGCTTCAGTGAAGACCTGAAGCAAAGATCAATGAAAGCGCTGTAAAATACGGAACACTCCAGACACTCTACGCTCTACGCCTGGGCGTTTCTCTGCGGTTCCACTATCCCGAACTGCGTCTTTGTGCAATACTGTTCAGATGGAACATTTCAGAAAAGCGTGACAATGAAACGATTATTCACGCCGAATATCAGCAACACAGGCAGGCTCATTCGGGGTTTCCTCGCTTTGGCTTTGTTCATTAGCGCAGGGTTTGCCCTTCGTGCATCGCTCTGGGCAGGTCTCGTATTGTTGGCCTTCGGTGGTTTCGTCCTGTTTGAGGCGGTTCGAGGCTGGTGCGCTGTTCGTGCTTGCGGCATAAAAACGAAGCTTTGAGCAGCAGGCTGGCAATGAGAGAATTCACATTTGAGTCGAATCTTTGGCTGCCTCGTCCCCGCGCCGAAATCTTCCCTTTCTTTGCAGATCCGCACAACCTTGAAATCATCACCCCTCCATGGCTTAACTTTAAAATGCTCACGAGGGTTCCTTTGAAAATGCAAGCGGGCGTTCTAATCGAGTACAAGCTGATGGTGCATCGAGTGGCATTTCGTTGGCGGAGCGAAATTACGTTGTGGGAGCCGCCTTATCGCTTTGTGGACGAACAACGACGTGGCCCCTATCGGAGATGGATCCACGAACACAGGTTTGAAGAAAGCGCCGGAGGCACCAACTGCAAGGATATTGTTCGCTACTCGCTTCCGTTTGGCTGGCTTCTCGAACGGCTTTTCGTTCGGCGCGATTTGAAACGCATTTTCGCTTTCCGAGCGGCGATGTTAACCCAAATTTTTCCTAAAGAGAGCCCGCACTTGATTCAAAAGGATGCAACCAATGAAGATATCAAAGGTCCTGGAGACATCTCTTTATGCGAATGATCTCGAGCAAGCCGAGGAGTTCTACACCAAGGTGATCGGATTGCAAATGTTTGCCCGAGAACCAGGCCGTCATTTATTCTTCAAATGCGGCGAGCAGATGCTTTTGATTTTTGACCCGGCAAAAACAATCAACGAATCAGAAATCGCCCCCCACGGAGCTCTTGGTCCAGGACATGTTGCCTTTGCGGTTCCTGAGGTTGAACTGGATTTATGGACTGAGAAATTGTCTGAGCGGGGGGTAAAGATCGAGAAAGTCGTATCCTGGCCGAGAGGAGGACGTTCTATTTACTTTCGCGATCCTGCCGGGAATTCTCTGGAGTTCGCCTCCCCTAAAATCTGGGGAATTGAAGAGAAGTAGGCCTGCGATTCTACCGGAACCATGAACCGGAGTTCCGATTCTTCCCCCTCTCCTCCCTGAGGAGGAGTGGGTTGGAGAGAGGAGGCCCTTTTGTCCTTAACCGCTTTCAGCCCTTGAAAAGGGGAAAAAAAAAAGGCGCAGCGCCGTCTGGCGCTGCGCCATCTGAAAAAATTCTCGTTTAGTAACGGCGTTCGGCGTAGCCACCTCGGCCACCCCTGTCGCCGGCGGGAGCGCGCTCTTCTCTGGGTCGCGCTTCGTTTACGGTAAGGTTACGGCCATCGAGAGCTGCCCCGTTAAGAGCATCAATCGCCTTCTGAGCTTCGTCCGCTGAGGCCATGGTAACGAAAGCGAACCCGCGAGGGCGCCCAGTCGTCCGGTCGGTCATAAGATTCGCCTCGACCACCGTTCCGTGGGCCGCAAAGGTGTCCTGTAGATCGTTTTCAGTTGTTTTAAAGGAAAGATTTCCTACGAATAATTTTGTGTTCATGTGATGATACTGTCCTTGGTATAAGGCTGTTTTTTCCAAACCGTTCCCGACTGCCGGGTTTCAAATCATCACTGAACCGCGTTCAACTGAAGATTCACCATGTCCTGGAAGACTAGCTATCCTGTAGACAAGGTGAAATTGCCGCCTTTTTAACTAATTAGCAAGTATTATTTTCTGAATGGCGCCGAGCGAGATGATTTGGCGAACTGGATGGCCGGGCAATTCAGGCTGGGCGACCAGGCGCGCTGCGCGCCCGAGGCAAAAGAAAATCAATAATCCGCGTAGCGTTCCTTGAGCATGGCTGAGAAGCGGGCGGCCTTCATTTTTCGGCGTTTGCGAGCGCTTGGTTTTTCGAAGCGGCGATGCATTCGAAACTGCTGCAACGTTTGTTCGCGGTCCAGTTTCTTTTTCAGACGGCGGATGGCCCGTTCAACGGGTTCACCTTTTCGTAGTTTCACTTCAGACATAAAGAAGAGTTAATTTATAGCGTAAAAGAGTTTGACAGGGAATGCGGTCGAGATTGACCTTTTTGCGATAGCCCTTGCAACGAAGTTCTCCGACTGCCAGTTTGCGTTTTCCAGCTACAGCTTTTTCCAGCACATCACTCAGATCGAAATCCCCGCCGACGCATTCCCCGCTTTGGCAAACGAAACAAAACATCGACTTGGCATGGTTGACGTTGACCTTGTACTTCATCTCGCTGTTTTTGTTGACGCCTTCTGAATCGAAGTAGGCAAGGTTCACGGTTAATCCTCTTAACCGGGGATATTTTTCCGCCAGACTGACAGATTCCTGCACCAGTTGAGTTTGACGAAGACGGTACTCCGCCCTGGGATTGGTCCTTCTAGGAGGCATCATGACTCAGACAGCCCGGGAGGCAAAAGGTAAGAAGCTGAAAGCTATGGTTTGGAACATAATAGCTCAGCTTATCTATTACCAATCAGGAAGTCAAAGCCGGATCTGCTTTAATGAGGACCGGGGTCGAAGTGTGGTTTGGAAGCGGGCTGCACCCGCGAGCGTGCCAGGGCGGCCCGCTCCACGCGAATAGCCTTCAATGCTCGAAACCCGACCAATCTTTGTCGTTGTTCATCCCAGAGCCGAAAGGCGAACGATTTCAAGCTCGTGGTAAGTGTCACAGGTTTGACCTTCTGGAAGAGTGGCTCGGCTTTGTGACATTTTTCCAAATGGTAATTAGGAATGCGGGGACTCAAATGATGAATATGATGAAATCCTATATTGCCGGAAAACCATTGCAACAACCGCGGCAGTTTGTAAAAGGAGCTTCCTTGCAAAGCGGCTTGGGCGTAATCCCATTGCTCTCGGCGTTGCCAATATACGCCCTCAAACTGATGCTGGACATAAAATAACCAGACGCCGGCTGAACCAGCCACCATCATCACCGTCAATTGCAATAACAAATATGCTTTCCAACCGAACACCCAGCAAAGACCCGCGCTCATAAGAATGAGCGCCAAATTTGTCGTATAAACCGAATACCGCTCACGGAGGCCACCCTTCGGAAAGGGAAACCGTTGCTGAATCACAAAGAGAAACAAAGGTGCGATGATAAAGAGAATCAGCGGATTTCGCGCCAACCGGTAGGCAAACTTTTTCCAACGGGATGCCTCCAGATATTCTTGCACGGTTAGAGTCCAGATATCTCCTGTCCCCCGCCGGTCCAGATCACCCGAGGTCGCATGATGCAGGCTGTGTTCCCATCGCCATTGAAAATAGGGAGTAAAAGTAAAAATGCCCGCTATCGTGCCCACGATATCGTTAGATCTTCGGGACTTAAAAAAGGAACCGTGGCCGCAATCGTGGAAAATGATAAAGACTCGAACCAGAAAAGCTCCGGCGAGAACGGCCAGGGGCAAGGCCAGCCAAACGGAGATCCCTTTTACGAAATACATCAAGAACCACAGAGCAATATAAGGAACTATACTATTAACGATTTGCCATACGCTCCGTGCAACGGATGGCTTTTGGTACTTGGCGACCACTTGCTTCCAGCTAGCAGTTTCAACCGATCCGGCCTCATCCGCTTTAACCGTTTCGTGGTTCATAGTTTTTTTAACACATTACTTCTTATCTTGGAAGGAGCCCAGACTCTTAGTGTGCAACAGACCCAGCTTTCGACCCATCACGGGTCTAGGCTAAGCCAATTTCTGATTCATTACAAGGGGTAATTGCACCACTCAGATTCAAGTGGATAAAGGAGTGTGCCCGTCCCGGGCACAGCAATATTCGAGCAACGCAGCCATGACGAATTCTAACGCGTCGGGAAGCCCGAATGCAGCAACTTGCTTAAGCGGCAAGCGCGTTCGAATTCGCCAATCATTACGGGTCAGACGTTGCTGTGCCCGGGACGGGCACACTCCTTTACCCACTTTTAATCTAATCACGCCCAGGTTCTTCAAGATTTCGAGTTGAAGTCAGCTTCTTTTTAATCACAGAGACCGAAAAAAAACCGCTGTCCTTGTCTTGTTCGGCTTGGCAGTTTTGGCGAAATCGTTATGCAAGATTATCTCCTGGGTGTCAGCTCATTGAAAAGCAGCCGACTGGCTTATGGCTGTTGGCGAGTCGCAGGGTCCGGGAATCCTGGTGAAATGACGGCGCAAAGCCGCGCGGCGGGATACAGGGCGATCATCGCCGCGTACGAAGCCGGGTACACCCTGTTTGACAACGCAGATATCTACGCCCGCGGCGAATCTGAAAGAATCCTGGGCGAAACGCTCAAGAGGGTTTCCGGGATGCGTGACCGCATCCTTGTGGCAACGAAGTGCGGAATTTTGCCCGCGGGTGAGCCGTCGGCTGAGTCTCCTCAAAGGTATGATTTTTCTGCCCCTCATATCATTCATTCTTGTGAAAAATCGTTGGAGCGCCTCGGTGTCGATACTATTGATATTTATCTGCTGCATCGACCGGATTACCTGGCCAACCCCGCGGAAGTTGCCCAGGCATTTTCAGAATTGAAAGCAGCCGGCAAAGTGCGCTGGTTTGGAGTCAGCAACTTCCGGCCTACACTGGTCACCGCATTGCAACTGGCCTGCCCGATGCCGCTGCTGGTCCATCAAATTGAAATCAGTCTTTTGCAACTCACCCCGTTTACCGACGGGACTTTAGATCAATGCATGATCGAGCGCTTGACTCCTATGAGCTGGAGTCCGCTCGCGGGTGGGTTGCTGGGGAACGGCGCCAAAAAATTGCTGCCGTCTCAGGAGCAATATTCGTATCAAAAACTTTTGCCGGTATTGGACTCCACAGCCAAGAGCCGTGGAATTAGCCGCGCCGCGGTGGCGGTGGCCTGGCTGCTAAAGCACCCGAGTAAAATCCTGCCCATTATCGGGTCGACCAATCCTGAACGTATTCGCGAAGCGGCAAAAGCGGCGGAAATGGATCTGACGCGCGAGGAATGGTATCGTCTGCTCCTCGCTGCAAGAGGAGAACCGTTGCCGTGAATGGAACTGATGCTTTAATCCGAAACTTGCTGGCCCAATGTCCAGTCCCAACTTGAGTGAAGAGTACTATCGACTGTTCGTCGCGGTGGGCATTCCCGAGCGAATCAAAAGAGAACTGGCCGCGGCCCAGGCGGAGATGCAGAAAACAATTTCAAAAACCGGCGTGACCTGGACCAGGCTCGAGCAAGTTCATGTCACCCTGAAGTTTCTAGGCAATGTGCCCGCCGGGAAAGTCGATCCGATAAAAGAACAACTCGCGCGGGCCCTTAGCAATGCTTCGGCCTTCGAGCTTCGCGCCGAACAGGTAGGCGCTTTCCCGGATGCCCGCTTTCCGCGCGTCCTCTGGGCCGGAATCACCGATATCCACGGCACATTGGAGCAAATACATCAGACCGTAGAAATAACGCTTCGGCAGTTCACAACGCAAGATGAGGAAAAGAGTTTTCAACCGCACGCGACGCTTGGCCGTATCAAACACCTAACAACGCATGACAGAAAATTGCTCTCCGAACTTCTGTCCAAAATGAGCAAGCAGTCCTTTGGCGAGTGGCGGGTGAATACGATCGAGCTTATGCGCAGCCAGCTTTCCTCCGAAGGAGCTGTGCATAGCTGTATTGCGCCCTTTGAATTAACTGCCATTCCTTAAGTGCTAACCCTCTATGAGTGAAGCTTCACTAAAAAGGGCGGAAGAATTTCTTAAAATCAGCTCACAATTCCAACTGGGCGCCCTGACCACCGAAAGCTCTCATCCTGTTACCGCGCGTTTGAGCGATGTAGCCGAGGTCAGCATTACCGCTACGCTTAAACTGCTTTTCGATGTTGATGACGATGTGCTCAAATTTTACGAAACCTTCGCCCGTTCAGGGCGTGCTCATGAGATCGGGGCATCGATATATTCCGCATTGGAAAACGGAGGCAAAATCTTTTTTACAGGCTGCGGTTCGACCGGACGCCTCAGCATCCAACTGGTTTCGATTTGGAGAAATTTTTGGCAAGGCCAGCAGGCCCGTGGACTTGCATCTTCGCCTTCACCTCAGGAGTTGGAAAATCGGGCTTTTTGCGTGATGGCCGGGGGTGACTTTGCACTTATTAAAGCCGTCGAAGGCTTCGAGGATTTCGCCGCCTTTGGCAAAAAGCAAATGAGCGACCTGGGGGTATGTTCAAAAGATGTCGTGTTCGCCATAACAGAAGGTGGCGAGACCTCCTTTGTTATTGGCACCGCCTGGAAGGCGATAGAAGCAGGGGCGAAGGTATACTTTGTTTATAACAATCCTGACGCCGTGCTTTGCCGGATAGTGAACCGCAGCCGGGAGATCATTGAGGATTCGCGCATTGACAAAATAAACCTGACTACAGGGCCAATGGCGATCACCGGCTCGACCCGCATGCAGGCAACGACCATCCAATTCTGCGTGCTGGTGACAGTCCTGGAAATTGTGATTCGAAAGGTCATGAAAAAGCTGGAACCGGGAGGTGCTTGCGACCTGTCAACAGAGGATGTTCCTGAAAAGTTCTTTGAGCATCTGGAGGCTATGCACAAGAGACTCAAGAGTTCACCCATTCTCGAGCAACTCTCGTCATTGGTGGCTCTCGAGGCAGGCATTTATCGTTGTGGCCATAAAACGAACTATTTCGCCGACCGGTTCGGAATCGATGTTTTGACTGACACAACCGAGCGTTCGCCAACCTATTGCACCCCACCCTTTCGGAAGTCGGATGATTCAAAGGCAACAGAGTCGTGGGCTTTTTTATTCATGCCTTGCAGAGAAACAGTTGATGCCTGGAGGCGGTTGCTTAAGCGCACACCGCAGTGCATCGAATGGAGCGAGGAGGAAATCAGAGCATTGGTCAATGAGGAAAAGTATCGCCGCACGCGCGAAATCGTAGAAAATATCGGTCCAGCTGAACTGATGCGCTTCAAAGTAGGACTGGATGGCCTGGCTTACCGCACATTACGAGACGGTGATGGCGCGATTGCGGTTATGTCGGATGAAGAAAGAGATAGTTTGCTTTCGCCGACAGGCTTTTATTACCAGCAACTCGAACAAGCTCGAGAGAGAGGAGCAAAAACCGCGGTAATCTGTGCAGGCTCAGAAACTTCCTTTCCACAAATACGGCAAGGCATAAACTCCGTGGCGCCAGGATGTTTAACAGTGTTGTTGCCGGTGCCACAAACAGATTTCCTGTTGGATGGCGTCACTCGCGCCGGATTGAAGATGCTCTTAAATGCGCTTTCCACTTGCACGATGGTGCGATTGGGAAGAGTGATGGGCAACTTCATGATCTGGGTGGTGCCAAGCAATCTGAAGTTGATTGATAGATCGACGCGTTACATTCAAAAGCTAACCGGCCTCGATTACCGCACATCCAATGAATTGCTTCACGAGGTGATGGAGTACATTGAGCCGCGGATGAAAGCTGACCAGGCCTACCCGCCGGCAGTCGGCTTATCGGTGTTGCGAGCCCGGCACGGGATCAGCAATGAAGATGCGGAAAACCAGCTTGCGGGAGGATTGAGCCTTGGCTGATCCATTCAAGAACGCGCACAACAATCCAGTCGATCCCCTATTTGCTCGGAGAGATCACCCCATTTTGGTTTGACCAAACTTGCGCCACAATCTGGCGTCCATGAAAGGCAATTTTATTTTGCGCAGAAGTGTGTTCGCCCTGGTTGGTTCTTTGTGCATCTCAACAGTCGCTCAGGTCAACGTTCTTACCTATCACAACAATAACAGTCGGACCGGGGAGAATTTGCAGGAAACCATTCTGACACCTTCGAATGTGAAATCGAGGTCGTTCGGAAAACTGTTCGCCTACCCGGTGGATGGTTATGTTTACGCGCAGCCGTTGTACGTCTCCGGTTTGGATATTCCAGGCCAAGGCATATTCAACACCGTTTTTGTCGCGACAGAACACAATAGCGTTTATGCTTTCGACGGTGATCGCAATACGAACGCTGGCTCTGGCTTGCTCTGGCAAGTCAACCTCGGGCCGGCGGCTCCGACGCCAAGCACAGATTTTGGGAATCGTTTTGGCGCATTCGATGATATTGTGCCCGAGGTGGGAATCACCAGCACGCCGGTGATCGATTTAACCTCGGGAACGATGTATGTGGACGCGTTCACATATGAAGGGCAGTCTTATTTTCACAAAATCCATGCCTTAGACATTCGCACCGGGGCAGAACGGCCATTCAGTCCAGTGGTTGTCAGCGCTTCGGTTTCGGGCAGAGGCACCGGAAGCACCAACGGCGTGCTGCGATTTCAAGCCAGGCAGCAAATTCAAAGGGCCGCGCTCACCCTTGCGGGTGGCATTTTGTATGTTGCTTTTGCGAGCTATGCCGACACCGATCCGTATCACGGATGGATCATTGGCTACAATCCAACCAATCTTAAACAACTGCCGAATTATGTCTTCAATTCAACCCCGAATAGCACTGCAGCAAATTTCGGTGATAACGCCGGTGGCGGAGGCATTTGGATGAGTGGCTGCGGATTGTCCGTGGATGCAAACAACAATCTGTATTTTGCGACCGGGGACGGAGCTTTCAACGCGAACAAAGGGGGAACAGAAGTCGCCAATAGTTTTGTCAAGCTCTCCACTGCGACCAGGCTGTTGATTTCTGACTATTTCACCCCATGGAACCAGGCCTATCTGGCAAGCAATAACCTCGACCTGGGCTCGGGAGGAGTGATGCTGCTTCCGGACCAACCCGGGCCCTTTCCACGGCTAATGATCGGAGCAGGAAAGTCCGGACTGGTTTACCTCATGAATCGAGACATGATGACCACGGGCAATAATCACTTCAATACGAATGGTTCGACGGACTTCGTGCTGCAGACGGTCTCCTTGCAAGGTGGTGCTTTTGACACGCCAGCTTACTTTAATGGCACGATTTATTACGCGGGCGCGCGAGATGTCTTAACAGCTCTTTCGTTATCAAACGGGGTCCTGCCCAATCTTCCCAACTCGGTCGGACCACGCATTTTTGGTTTTCCAGGAGCGACTCCAAGCATTTCAGCGGATGGCAACGTAAATGGAATCGTCTGGGCGATACAACGCGCCAGTCCCGCGGTGCTTGCCGCCTATAACGCAACAAATTTATCCAGTGAGATTTATAACAGCACCCAGGCGGCCACGCGCGATAAGCTGGCCGATGGTGTAAAATTTGCCGTTCCCACGGTCGCCAATGGGAAAGTTTACGTCGGAGGTCAGTACGCGTTATCCGTGTTTGGCCTATTCCCTGAAAAATCCAGCTCACCTTTTTCCGCTTCGACTTATAATGGATTGTTTTATGAGCAGGACGCCGTTCAACGGAACACTTCTGGCGCAATAACCTTCAAAACAACCAAGCGGGGTTCCTACAGCGGTACGCTGCAACTGGCAGGCCGCCGCTACGCATTCAGCGGCTTACTAGATCCTCAGGGCTCGATGACAAACACGATAAATAGAAAAGGGGAAAATCCTTTGACGGTTAATCTCCAGCTCGATAATTCTGACAGTGGTTCCGTCAGTGGTACGGTCAGTGACGGGTCCTGGATCGCAGACCTCGCCGCTTATCCTGCCGTGTTCAATGCTCGCACCAACCCTGCTCCCGGGGCTGGCAAATACACGCTTATTTTGCCAGGCGGACCAGGTGGAAACACGCAAATCCCACAAGGCGACGGCTTCGGTGCGTTGAATATCAACGCATCAGGCGTCGTGAAATTCAGCGGGTCTTTGGCGGACGGAACGAAAACAACTGTGACAGCTTCACTTTCGGAGAACGGCCAATGGCCTCTCTATTTATCTTTGTACCAGGGACAAGGCCAGGTACTCGGCTGGCTGAATTTCAGCTTTTTGCCTGCAAGAGATTTGGGAGGGCAGCTAAGCTGGATTAAATTGTCGAACTCTAAAAGCACTTTCTATTCAGAAGGGTTCGAAATGAACATTGCGGCACGCGGTTCTGCATACGAAGAGCCCGCAAAAAACTTCCCTGTAATAAACTTTTCGGATGGTCAACTTATCCTATCGGACGGCAGCTTGACAGCTAATCTTGTCAACGACCTCACAGTCCATACCAACAATAAAATAACCAATCTGGACAGTAATGCCCTATCACTGACAATTATCCCATCTTCCGGGTTGTTTAGAGGAAAAGTCCTGAATCCAGAGGATGATAAAATTATTAATTTTCAAGGAGCTGTGCTGCAGGACGAAAATGTCGGTTCCGGCTATTTTCTCAAAGGCAACCAAAGCGGAAAAGTCCGTTTTGCTCCGCGCTGATGCGGTGAGCCAGCAGCGAGCTAATTTACCAGCTTTGAACGGTAGAAACGCCGCGACTGGTTCCCAGGTTCCTTATCAATATATTGGGCCGTGCCGGTCAGGTTGGTAATCGTGCTTTCCTCGATCCAATCCAAAAGATTACTGGAACATTCGATAACGTACCGTTCCTTTGCGTTGCCGGATAGAGTGAACTGGAGTTGGCCATCGGGCAGAAAGGTTAAATCCATAAGAGTAGCACGGAGCGTGGGCAGAGCATTCACTGTCAAAATGGCATTGACGCTAGTGGCAATCCCAATTCCGTTTGTAACGACCACAGAATAATTGCCTGCATCCAAAGGCTGGACGTTGAATCTGGTGTAGCTGCTGTTTGTGGCGCCGCCAATCGAAGAGCCGTTCAATCGCCATTGATAATACAAGGGCATCCCTCCACTGACGCCTACATTAAAAGTCGCGTTGGAACCCGCGCTTACCGTTTGACTCGATGGTTGCGCAACGATTACTGGCGCGCTGGGGTCGACGTTGTTCGCAATAAAACTTACACCGGTTGCACTCGGACCCAGCACGATTGGATTGATGAAACCAGCGCTGTTGAGGATGAAGTTTTCAAGGCTTGCCCTAACGGTATAAGAACCGGCTGGAAGGCCGGCGATTGAAAAAGTGCCGTCTGTGTCAGTGAAAGCCATCTGAGTGGATGAAACGTACACTCGAACTCCCTGGAGCGGACCTGAACTGGAGCTCACAAAACCGGTGATTCGATAAGTGGAGGGCGTCCCGATAGTAATCACTTTGGATTGACTGGCGATTCCCCCTTTCATATCGGATACAACACAACGCACTACATATTCCCCCGGAAATTTCCAACTCTTAAGGGCAGTGGGCCCGTTTGTTCCAAGGCTATTATCACCGAAGTCCCAGTTGTAAGCCAGAAGATCACCTTCAGCATCCAGGGCCACGGCATCAAAAACCAGGGTATCGTTTGGTGAGGCTGCTGTAGAACTGGCGTTGAGCCGGAGCACCGGAGATGTATTCGATACGAACGGTCCAATGTTGACCACAATGTCCAACGACTCGGGAACCGTCCCACCTTTGGCCACCGGAGTGATGTGTATGCCTGCAGCGCTATCCGAGAAGGTCCTGCCGATGACAATGGAGGAATCGTTCTTGCCGTTGGATGAACCCGCAGTTGTATCCAGTAACTGGCTTTGCTGATTGCCATTTTGAGCGCGGCGCAATCCGGCGCCGGCCATTAGCCATTGGTTTGAAATTTTTTCACGAAATTCGACCCAGTAATTCGTGTTGCTGTTTTTGACGATACGCAAGGCCCGAGAAGCAGTTGACTCAATATTATCCTGCGCAAAAATTCGATAGGTGCCGTTGGTCGTAACATTGATCCATTCGTTGGTTTTGAGCCAGCTTAAGTATGCTTTGTTGCGAACATTGAAATGCTTGCCGCTGCCGCTGGCCGAGCCCATCGTGTCAAAGAGGTCGCCGTACTCAACACTGGTGCCAGGACCGATGACGCTCTGACCCGAGGTGTCCCAAAAATTAGCGTGATTCAGGCCGAGATTATGCCCGAGCTCATGGGCCGCCACACCGGTGGTAAAATTATTGTGCAACCATACCCCGGAAGCACCCACGTAGGCCAGGCCTGACCAGTTGAAATTTGGCACTGCCCCAAAACAAATCAGATCCCGATCATAATTGTCCAAATTGTATCCCGCAGCGGACGCCGCGCTCCGGGCATCTGCCCGCAACTGGTTGTAATTATTGTTTGTTCCGTACCATGCCGCAGGCTGAGCCAGACGAAGCGTAGGCGTGAGATCAGAACCATCCCCAATCGCAACCAGGCCGGCGCGGCCGTAGGACATTTCTGCATAAAATGCGTTTACATTGCTGACGAGAGTGATTCCGGTTGTGTCGGAAAAAGGGGTCCCAGGCAGATCGGAAAAATCGACCCGAATCAAAATCACCGATTTCGCCCCTTCGGTCCACGAAGAAGCCTCAACAACCTGGCTATCACCAGAGGTGGTGGTGCCGCCGCTTTCTTGAGCGATTAATTGATTGTTCAATTCGACAGCGTGCGCAAAACCACATAAAAAGACTCTCCGCTCACCTATATCCGCGACGATTCTCTCGTTGTTCTCATCAGCGGATTTCCCGGAAACTGCACAAACAGGATCCGAGGCGGTAACTTCCTGGATTTCTTCTGGTTCGAGAATCCGCAAAGGATCTTCACTGACAGCAACTTGATTATCCAAGGAAATGCCGTGTACGGGAATGTCCCCACGGGTTGGATCTCCCAGGCGGCGTCCATACACGAAAGCGTTGAGTGCGCGCTGACCCAAAGTGAGGGTCCGGAAAGTGGCAACGACATCTTTCTCTTTACCAGGCAGAGGCAACGCGCCCAGAACCGCCAACCGGCCTCGACCGCTCAGCCGTTCTTCCAAGTGCTCCCTGATGGTAGCAGGCAATTGGCGGACAATGCGGACGGGAATCGACAGTTGCAGGGCGCGCTCAGGATCAGATTGGATTAGGTCCGCCATTGCCTTTCTGCGAGCACGTCCTAGTTTAACACCCTCAGTTTCAAGAGATAATTTCTCAATTGCTGAACCAGCAAGGTAGCGTTCAGCCCAATCATGGAATTTGGCGAAGGGTTCTTCGAAAATGGGTTGCGTCCAGCGACTATTAGCGCTTACCAAAACTGAATTGGTGCTCATTCCTGTTTCAGTTCGATTTACAGGGGAAGCAGGGGTGTGAGTCGCGATGGCATGATCTGCGGCCAAACTCGGTTTCAGTACAAGGTGAGGTTTTGTTGCAGCAATGAGCAAACCAGCATTTCCTGAAGGCGCTGAACTTTTTTTCATCAGCACCGCACCTGCAAAAACAATTAAAACCGAAATGGTCGCAAAAATTTGGAGCCTTGTCACTCGAGACGGTCGTGTTTAGATCAAAGAATCATTATTACATGATTCCGGGACCTCCGGGCAAGGCTTTAATCTGGCGATTCACCCGCCAAGGCGCGATTAAATTAAAAGTGGGTAAAGGAGTGTGCCTGTCCCCGGGCACAGCACGTCGACTCGTAGTGATTGGCGAATTCGAAGGCGCTTAAGCAAATTGCATCCGGACGCGTTAGAAATCGCCATGGCTGCGTTGCTCGAATATTGCTGTGCCCGGGACGGGCACACTCCTTTACCTACTTTCAATCACGCCCCACTCGCCAAGGTTCAAAGCGGCGGGGTCTCGGGGATCGAATCCGCAGTGGATATGAAGGCCCGATACTCCACTCGGATATTTTTACGGGCGGGGATCCATCGATAGCCAGGCACACCAAAAAGGGTGTTGCGCTCGATCATCTGACGGCGAGTCTCCGGCATGGGTGATACGCCAAACTCCATGCCACGGGTAATCGTCTTTCCATTCCAGGGCGGTGCTGTGCGACAATGGTTCTCTTCCCAAATACCCAGCCAGGGAAAATCTGCTCGATTCCAAACATAGCCAATCAAGACTTTAGACTTTGGAGACCAAGCCATAAAAAACGCATCCGGGCGGTGCGTATCCATCAGGTGAGCCGAATAAGCGCCGGAAACAGGCAAGTCGATGAAGGTGCGCATATCGATCGTACCACCCCGGATTGCAGGCACCTGAGGCCAATCAAACTCAGCGCCAATTTTCATGTAGCCCTTTCCGGCAGTGAAATCGGATTCGATCACTTTTGATCGCGTAGCAGAAGCGCGAAACTGGGTCACACCTGGTTCCACAAAAGGGTCGCCTAAAGTAACGTGTTGTGTCCAGGCGACCGGCCGGTCAATGGCTGTTAAATTCTCCACTTCCTCCGTGATGCGGACGACCGTTGGTCCGTGAAAGGAAAGGGTCCTGGCGAATCGCAATTGCGCCTGAGGAAAAACAGCGCGTTGGGTGAGCACTTTTTCTGCAACAGAGATGTCATATGCGGCCACCGATGCTTCACCATGGACCGTCATACCCGCAGCGGCTTCCTCCTCGGATGGACCGCCAAATATATCCATGCATAAATTGTGACCCATGATCCCGGCCAGCAGTTTACTCTCGGCATTGCTGCCATATTCGGGGTGCTTTTGCAGGTTGTAAATCGATGGCTCAATCGAGGTCCAGGGCGGACTCCAAAGCGGATTGATCCCAGTCGGTTTGTGCAGGAGTTCCGCAATGTGACCACCTTCCATCAGGACTGAGAGACGTACTGTATCGTTCTCGAGTTGAACAGCACGGCGGTTCCGGTAAGTGGCCATTGATGGTGAGACAGGGTGAGTGGTTTTCGTCGGGGTATCAAGTTTTATCCAAGATTTTGAGATTTTACCTTACCACATATTCCAGTAAAACCCTGCCTGAAACGCCCAATAATTGGTCATGGCCTTGATATTTTTCCAATGAACCGAGCCGTCCAGGAGAGCCACGTTGCCTCCTTTGGCGCCTACATCGGTCGATTTGGTAAGTTTGGTTACGGTTAAGAAGGGGGAAGGTCCCATGCGAGCTGCCCCGCCCTGGCAATGCGGAGCAATCACCCAACCGGACCCGCTCGAGGGCTCTGCCCAGGCATTCAAATCACATGCCAAGGTCAACAGCGGGCTATCTGTAAATTTCTGCGGTGAAACCCACTTGGGATTGGGTTCTCCCGACCAGGGTTTTTTGTGTCCACCGTTGTAACTGTATCCAATGACCCAGCCATAAGGATAAAGATAATATTGAAAAGTGCCCGCCAGGCTCGGGCACGTGCTCATGTTCGTGGCACTATACTGTTTAATGGCGTTAAAAGTATTTGTGCTGATCCAGATAGTATGAGACGCGCCATCATCGCGAAAGCCTTGTGGCAGCCGATCCCCGTTATCTATGCCATACATTTGTAACGCGAGTGTCAGTTGCTTTAACCCGCTGCGGCACGAGGTACGATTCGCCTTTTCTTTCGCTGTCACCAGAACGGGCAAAAGCATTGCGGCGAGAATGGCGATAATAGCGATGACAACCAGCAGCTCAATCAGCGTGAAAGCAAAGACCTGTGTACGGTTGCGAGCGCCTCGCGGAACGGCAGAGATTCTTTTTGACAGAAGTTTAGCCACTAGTCGCATATTTTTCGGGTAATTCAGAATAACCTTGCCAATGATCCAGGGCAAGTGGTGGGGCTAATTATCCGAATTCGCTGGACGCGGCGGACCATCATAAGGAAGTGCCACTCGAGACTTGGGGATACGGGAAAAGTGAATGTCGTTGGTTGCCGCAGGCCTGATGAAACCATAGTAGCGGCCCATCCAGTAATCTTCCAACCAACCCACAGGGGGCGTCACAGACCGGCCACCGTCGCTGCTATCATAATCGAAAGGCCAGCGATCACCCCACTTTGCATCTGTTTCCCGCGGCGAAATCGCTCGTGCATGGCCACCATAAGCCGTGTAGCCCTGTTGCGGACCGAGGTCACTGCGGTGAGAGTTTGCATAACTGTGATTCACTAGATCCAATGACCACTCACGGAGGTGGTTAGCCGCCTCTGGAACCTCGCAGTCGTTTCCAGTCAACGCCCCATAAGTAAAATTAAAAAATGGCAACTGATGCAGGCGAAGAATTTCCCAGCTCCTTTCGAGGCTGCGCAAATAGATTGAGCGCAGTTCAGGGTCTTGAGCATATCGAAGTAGCGTATGGTAGCAGAAAAACGCCAGCTCATCATCCCAGGGAGCGATTTGATCCGGCGGAAAAGTGATTCGCTGACGAACCGTGTAGGTATGATAGCGCCATTTCAATAGCTGATCCAGACCCTGCTGGAATTTCATATTGCCGGTCAACGCATACGCGGTATGCATGTAAGTTTGCGCTTCCATCCCGTTGAGCCCCCGGGACTCGAACCCATAAGGGCGCTGTAGATATTCAGGATCCCAACGCCCCCACCTTGTTGGCTTGCCGTCGACATCGCGCAAGACCCAGCCGTTATCAATGATGTGCGATGCGATTTTCGCGAGATGTTGCCGCGCACGCTCCTTTTCAGACCCTTTCGCCGCAAGATCATGGAAAAGGGCTACCGCAAAGAAGTGTGCGTTCACCTCATCGCTTGATGTGTCGCCTTTCCATAACCAGAGCCCATCATCTGTTGGATACCACTTTGCCGGCAAACCCCCGGAGCCGCGGTTGGACTTTTCTCCTTTGTCTCCTTTAACCGACCAGATTGCTCGCGCAATAAAACCGGGCTTTTTGGTGATATCCCCCAGCCATACCATGGCTCGAAACGCCTCCACGGCTTCCTGGCGCGCTTGCTCGTCTCCTGTGGCGGCGTATTTGAAAGTCATCGCCGCAAGATAATGAGCCGTATGCCCGCCATCGTTGTCGCTGATTTCGCGCAGCCAGCCTTCCTTGTCGCCAGACCAATAAAGTTTGTGAATGAAGCCCAGGCGCTTGAAACCCCATTCCGTAAGCTCTTTCTCAAAAAAAATCGCCTTTTTCGCCAGAGTGTATGGCTCGTACCGAATCAAAGCCAAACCACCTTCCGTTCCAATACAAACAATGTTTTGCCCTGTCGCGATATCGTTGACCTTATCGCCGGCGAGCCAATGATGCGCTCCGAAATAATGATAACGGTCAGAAAGCTTGCGAATCGCACCGCGACTCGTTCCAATCCAGAGGTCCCCGTCAAAACCTTGCGCAAGACAGGTCACATCTTCGTAAGGCAAACCGTCGGTGCCGCGCAAGGCTGTCAAGGTCATCCCGCGCAGCACTCCGACACCCCGGTCTGTTGCGATATATAGCCTATTGCCAATTGCTAACATCTCGCGCGTCACAATGGAGGGCAAAGCGCCCCAATCCACAGTATCAGTGGAAAAAGTTTTCCCCTCAATTAACGCAAGCCGTCCAGGGCGCAATACGTAAAGGGTGCCGCTGTATGAAGCAATGCGTTGCACGGGACCAATCTCGACAGGGTCGGCCAGGACCTGACTAAAATCCTCCATGACCAGAGTGCTATCGGTGGATAAGTACCCGCCTTTCGGTCGAAGGTCCACAAAGCGGCCGCTTTCAAGTCGAAACAGGGCATTTTCAGAAGCGGCGTGAACTTTGCCCAGGTGAATGGCGAGATCCACAAAATGGTTCGTACCCATTTGTTCCCATGTCTTATCTGCGAACCGATAAGCTCCACGTTCGGTCAAAGCCCAGATCTCACCCGCGAGCGTTCGTAAACGTTTCACGTCCTTAGGCGCATCCAATAGATCAGAAAGATGACCTCCTTCCACCCGCTTAAGTTCTCCACCTATGACCACAAAAATATCATTGCTCCGAATTGCAACGGAAGTGACGGGTTTTTCGGTGATTATCTTTTCACCAATCTCCTGAAAGTAGACATCATCTGCGACAGGCTTCCACAATCGGTGTGCTGGGTCTGGCGACGATTGCGCGCCAACAGCAACAATTGTTGTGATCGCGTAGGCTACTGGAACAACAATATGTTTTATTCTCCTATTGCTGCGACCAATCCCAAGCGCATGTCGAAAAACTAATGAGGGAACCCGATGGAATAGAAATTTCCTGTATTTCACTTTAGTTCAGTGTCAAAAACGTTCAGCAGGCTAGCAACTGAAAAAGTGGTTGCCCCAAACGGTTGGCAGCGACATTTTTCGGAGGTGAAGCACACCCATTCAGTTCTGGATGATCCTTTATCAACAGCAAAGCGTCTTTTACGGATCGGATTAAGCCTGATTGGCTGGTTGGCCTGCTTGGTTCAGTACAGCTCCGAAGCTTCCTTGCCTCCAGAGTGCAAGCCGCCAGAGCTGAACATTTCACGCGAACATCCATTGATAATCCTGTATGGCCCGGGCAGCGGAGAGCGCACGGTAAAATGTTGGGCAAATCTTCCGGAAAAAATAAAGCCATATTGTGCTGTCACAATGGATCCTTCCTCGCTCGATGTTAAAGAGCGTCTGGAAGGCTGGCGGCGGATGTTGCGAATTGTCCAACCTCATCAGATTCCGATTGTCTTACAGGTAGCGGGTGACGAACCGGAGTGGACAACGCCTCTGGCGGTCGTTGAAACTTTGCTCAAGGAATTCTCCTGCATCAAAGCCATACAGGTCGTCGAATGGCGATGCGGTTACTATACCCGCTTCGGTGGGGATCTGGAAATGGCGATACCACCAAATCTTCGGTACCTGAGCGAGGCTCTCAAGCTTTGTGGGAAATACGGCAAGCATCTTTCATTGCAAATTCAAATGGATATGGTGCATCTGTGCACCGATGAGCTTGCTGGACCATTGCGGGAAGTATTCCGTGCGTATAGCGATTATTTTCTCCCTCAGAATGAGTGCATCCCGCCCAATTATTACGCAACACAAACTGCTGCTTTAGGACTGTGGCTGGGTGGATTTTGCCGGAATTGGGGTATGGAACCTCAATGGTGGTGGTGGACGAAAGGGGAATCGTATTTCATTCGGCCCGGAGTTTTCGGAGTGGAGGCTGCGCTGGAGACCGACGAAGACAGGTATGCCCGGCTTTACAGAGCCTTTATCATCGAAGGAGCACTCACCGGTGCGACTGTGTTCTCCATCGAACCACCGCAAGACGTTTGGCATGGCGAATCCACCGATAAACGGCACTTCGATGACGTGATCTATCCCACTCTTCTGCAAATCATCGATCAACGTTTGATTGCGTCAAAAGAAGAGGTTTTCAGCAAAGCCAAGGCCGCTTATGAATTGAGTGAATGCAAATCGCTGCACGACTTTGACGTTCTGATGCAAGATCTGGATCTCGAGGTGGGGCAAGGGAACCTCGAACGGGCCGCTTACGGCGTGCTGCTGCCTCATCTCATGAAGGAAATGATCCCGGACACCGGCGGACGGTTTTATTTTATCCCGTTGCTGCCTGTCGGGACACCCCAAGATGTGGTGAGCCATTTTGCAAAGGTCATTCGACCCGGCGAGTGCTCCAACGAAAAAGGCTATCGAGAAATACTCGAGAAGGTTTATGCACCAACTGAAAACGCCGACGCCAATTCTACAAACCGGGCCTGTGTTTTGAGGTGTGGTAATGCGATCGCCGTGATGCAATCACGCGAAAATCTTTTTGAAAAACAACCCTTCACGGTCGATCTCCCGCAGTGGGCCACAGGCCTGAAAGCCAGGCGGACAAAAGAAGGACTAAATCTGACTTGGGCGGGGGACTCGGAAAGCAGAGGCTTTCGGATTTGGAAGCGCATTCCTAACGTTAGAGTCTATCCGGAATGGGAACTCATAAAGGAAGGCAGCTCAGAACACTCCTGCCTTTTAACCGGCGTTCAAAGCGGGACTTTCGCAGTGACTGCATTAACGACAGCCAAAAAGCGTTTTGAAGGCACGGTCAATTACGGTGAGTACCTGCTGTTCAGAGCAGATGAAAGCCCAGTGGTTGAACAAGTAATTGTAGAAGGAGACCAGGTCCGGAATGAAATTATTTCCTGGACCGATACGTCCTTGCCCGCTTCGCAGGAGGTATGGCGTATTTTTGCAGGCGTGCAAAAGGGCCAGGAAAAGGAAGCCGAAGCTGTTCTGCAAAGCTTTCGCGGCTTAATCAATGCGTTCGAGGGAAAGGATCTTAATGCGTTGCTGGACTACTATGATGCCGCATATCGCGACAGCAACGGTTACACAACAGAGTACGTTCGTCGTGCCTGGCTATGGTGGTACCAGCGAACAGTCATTCCTTACGTGGTGGCACAGGTGCGAAGCTGGGATACATCAAAAATATCGGAAGGTCAGGTTAGTTTTACAGCCTGGAACCGTTTCCGTGGAACGATCGTTTGGGACGAACCTTTTGGGAACCATGGCCGGGTGCGAATTCCACGGCATGACGGCGATTTGGTCATTTGGAGTTGGAAACGGAACGAACGCGGAGAATGGAAGCTTATCCGCACAGAGCCTGCCCTCCCCAATTTTGGTGAAATGCTTTGGATCGGACGAGGTCATGACGTGAAACATACCATGGAAGAATTTGCCGATACGCCTGAGTCAAGAACCGGAAAAAGAGGAAAGTGATTTACCGAAAGGTTCAAGGTCGACCCGTAATGATTGGCGAATTCGAACGCGCTTGCCCCTTAAGCTAGTTGCTGCATCCGGGCTTCCCGACGCGTTAGAATTCGACATCGCTGCGTTGCTCCAAAATTGCTGTGCCCGGGACGGGCACACTCCTTTACCCGCTTCAATCACGCCCGAAGGTTCATCCTCGAAAATTTGAGTTTGCCGTTTAACCCCCGAAAATTTCCCAGGCCAAACGGAGAACCCTCGGCCAAACAAAAAGACCGCTTCACCAGGGGCGAAGCGGTCATAAAAATACAGAGCTGCTAATTAGCTAAATCACTCTCCACCATCGCCTGGCGGGGGACCCGAGTTTCCATTCTTCCCGGCAGTTGGCGAAACATAATAGATTGTGTGATCCACTGTGAAAGTAGTCGGAGGTGTATTGGGACCTATGCGTGATTCTTTTGCGATCTTAACCAACTCTTTCTGATCGAAGGGGGAAATTTGGGTGATCTGACCTGTTTTCGCGTCAAATTGTTGCCCGCCCATCACGACCTGGGTAACGACATTGCCATCGGCACCCACATAAGCAAGCACCACGGAACCGACGAGCACCTGGACTACTCCAGAAGCACTCAGGTTGTAAATGGTGCCGCGGATGCCCGCGATACCGTTTGGCAACTTGACTTTATACTCAGAAGCGGCGGACATTTTCTTCACATTCCCGAAGATCCTGCCCCGCTGCAAATCCAGTTCGGTGTCGCTGACGGTGTTAGCGCCTGTTTCTGTTGAAGAAAGTTTGTCTACCTGCAAGATCGTATTTTCAAAAAGGCGGACGATATTTTGTTCCACATTGGGAGTGTAGGAACGTGAATCCGAAGCTGCGGCTGCGGCGGCGACCGGTCGAGGCATCGGCGCATCGCCATCTCCCAGAACCAGGTCAAGATAAGCGCCTTTCTCTGCGGAAGTTTGGATGAGCGTCCCTGGTTTTACTACGGATCCTACTGACAGCGGCTGCCAGACATTGTTCCCGGTGGTATAGCGCGCGGAGCCTTTAATGCGCACTACTTTTGCAGTGCCTCGCCCCATATTCTGCGCAGCCAGGGAAGAAACCATTGCCAGCGCCAGCCCACATACTGCCAACCTCTGAACTATGCTTTGAATTCGTTTCATATTTGTTCGTGGTCAGTTGACTGCATCAATTGTTGCGATTTTAAAACTGTCACCCGGATTGTCAATCGATAATGCAAAATTCTATTTCCGTCTTCGACCGAGCCTTGTCACTGCAATTTCCGCGCCAAATTACTCCGAATATCATGACTTGACAAGGGCATAGTTTTTCAGCGCTAAAACAAGGGCTGCCAATTTATTGAAAAACCAGGCACTCCCACCTCGACACCTGTCGCTGGAATCTGGACACTCGGCTCATGTTTAAATCGATCATCGATTGGTACATGGGGGCGCTGGAAACCGGCGGCTATCCTTTGGTCGTGTTACTCATGGCCATGGAAAGCTCAATCATTCCATTGCCAAGCGAAGTGGTGATTCCACCGGCCGCGCATTTGGCACATAGCAACCAGTCACACTTGAGCATCGTTGGAATTGTGATTGCGGGCACCCTTGGTTCCTGGCTGGGTGCCACCGTCATGTACATTGCGGCAAGGCTGGCAGGCCGGCCTTTGTTGTTACGTTACGGAAAGTTTCTGCGGATAACAGCTGATAAAATTGAAGGAGCCGAAAGATGGTCGGCCCATTACGGTTATGTGGGTATTTTTATTTCCCGCCTGCTCCCCGTCGTTCGCCATTTGATCGGCATTCCCGCCGGGATAGTCCGCATCAACTATAAATTGTTTTCCCTCTTCACCCTGGCCGGATCAGCCATTTGGTGTGCTGTGCTCTGTTATGCCGGTATCAAAATGGGACAAGATGAAAAATTGATGCAAGGAGAATTGCACCGTATATCTTTGTGGATTGGCGGGGGAATGATTGGCCTTGGTGCAATGTATTATTTTTTCGTTCACAGACAAATGAAGCATCGCCAGCCTGATCCCATGAACCAGCCATAGTAAATTAGCATCAATACTTTCGTCTGGCGCTGACGCGGCGAGGTTTATAATTGGCTTATCTTTTTTTCGGAGCAGCGAGGCAGCATGATTCAGGATCGACTTAAACGCGGTTTGCGCGCCACCTTCATCGGCCTGGCTGCCAATACGGTACTGACCCTGGCCAAGTTGGCAGCCGGCATCTTTGGCCATTCTCATGCCCTGGTCGCGGACGCGGTCGAATCCTTAGCGGACATTTTCAGTTCGGTGGTCGTTTGGCGCGGGTTGGTTGTGGCATCTGAACCTGCGGATGAAGATCATCCTTATGGACATGGCAAAGCTGAACCGATCGCCGCAGCGATTGTCTCAACGATGCTGCTCCTGGCAGCAATATCGATTATTTCCCAGTCGGTTGGCGGATTTGGCCATCCCCGTTCCGCGCCTGCTCCTTTTACCCTTCTGGTGCTATTAGCTGTCATTGCTCTCAAAGAATGGTTGTTCCGCTTCGTTCTCCGCGAATCTTTCCACGTGGACAGCTCAGCCGTCCATACGGATGCATGGCATCACCGAAGCGACGCGCTCACGTCTTTGGCGGCGGCCATCGGCATCACCGTTGCTTTAATTGGCGGGAAAGGCTACGAGGCAGCTGACGATGTCGCCGCCATCATCGCCGCTGTGATCATTGCCTGGAACGGTTGGCGGCTTATGCGCCCGGCAATAAATGAATTGATGGACCGCGCACCCAGCCGCGAATTAATCGAAAAAATGCGCCGCATTGCTCAAACGGTTCAAGGGGTCGAAGCAGTGGAAAAATGTCTCGTCCGAAAAATGGGTTATCTTTATTACGTGGATATGCACGTGGAAGTGGATCCGCAAATGACGGTCCAGCGCTCGCACGAAATTGCTCACGATGTCAAAGACAAGATTCGAAACGAAATCCACCCGGTGCGAGACGTACTGGTTCATATCGAGCCTTCAACCAGACACTTAAAAGCCCAGTCAGAATAGTTCGATCTGTTCTGAGAAAGACGAACGTTCTATTTTGAGGTTTCAAGATATCGATTCATCCATTCCAAAGTTTTCTCCCACATTTCAGGGGTATAAATGTGGCCCTGACCGGGGTAAACTATGCTTTGGAATTCAGAGTCTTTGCCGTACAAACCATAAACAGGACGGACCGCCGATTCAATCGCGTGAATGCCGTCCACGGGCGAGGTGCGATCGTTGTCTCCATCCATAAACAAGACTGGCCTTGGTGCAATCAAAGCTACAATTGCTTCCGTGTCGAAGTAGTTCAGCATCTGAGGCACGTAATAATAGATCCCATGTGCCTTGAGCCAATCGTGTTCGATTAGGTTTCGATATCGAGTCAGGCAGCAGATGGGTACGCCCGTTTTGATCCGTTCGTCCAAAGCCATAAGCCACCAGGCACGTGTTGCACCCATGCTCATTCCCATGACACCGATTCTTTTCGCGTCCACTTCACGACGTGAGGCCAAATAATCCAAGGCCATTAAATCATCGCGCAGAATCATTCCCCATAAAGTCCGGCCTACCCAAAGGTTAAATTTGCTGACAGAGAGCTCCCCTGCCCCGCCCTTTTCTGCGGGACCGCGTCCATTGCGCTCGCCAAAACAATATGCGTCAATTCCCAGCACGACATACCCGCGTTTGGCAAAGGCTGGCCCGGGCGGTTCAGGAGTATGAGCGGCCTGGAAAAGCTCTTCTTTGCCAATTTCGTATTCGCCACCATGCCAGTGACAGTACAGAAGACCCGGCGCAGCCCGGTGAGCATTTTTGGGTAACAACAAATAGCCTGGCACAATAGCTCCCGCTCCATTGTCGAACTGAAATTTCTCGAGAATGTAGCCCTCACGATCCTTGCGTGAGATTGTTTGAACCTCGGGCCGTTTGGGCCGTGGCGGCAGTTTCCCCAGTAGTTGCCACAGACGAGAGCTTATTTCTTTCCGGTTTACTTCCCATTGTTGGCGAGAAGCAGGTGCGACAAATGACGGCGCTACTTCCGCTTTCGCAAGCCACTTTGCTATTTCAGTTTCGTTCGTTTGACCCATGAGCCACTGTGGCAAAGAGTATATGGCAATGCACAGGATCGAGAATCGAAAATGGAAATGGAAAAAGGCGAGCGGCGCAAGAAGTCGGGGTTGCATGGTTCAGCATTTTCAAGGTGCCAAAGAATTTTTCAACTCTCGTTTGAGTTTTTGTAACGAAGACAACCAGGTCTCCCTGCGCAATGTCTCAGTCCTTTATTGCTTTGCCTCCGTCTCTGCTTGACGGCGAGCTATTTTTTCGACAGGGCTTTGGCTGGCATATGCGGATACGATTGCTTGGAACAGCCGCCGGGGGAGGAGTTCCGCAATGGAATTGTAACTGCCTCGTCTGTCACAAAGCACGCATGGGAACGGGCCAGGTGCGCTATCGAACACAGTCATCGGTGGCCATAACGACGGATGACCACAACTGGTTTTTACTCAATGCCTCGCCGGATCTACGCATGCAAATTGAGGCATTTCCAGCCCTGCACCCACCTGCCGACCGGGCTCGCGGTTCGCCTATCCAGGCGGTATTGCTGACCAATGCGGATTTGGACCACACGTTAGGACTATTTCTTTTGCGTGAAGGAGAAAGACTCCCGGTTCATGCCACCCTGGCGGTGCGCGAATCCTTGGAGCAGGGTTCCGGGTTGATTAACGCAATGTCTGCTTTCTGTGGTCTTATATGGGCGGAGCCACCAGTCGAATTCAGACCATTGCCAAACCGGGATGGTTCCGATTCAGGCTTGCTCTATCGAGTTATCCCACTGGGCGGAAAACCACCTCGTTTTTCCAAAACAACTTCTGCTGGATTGAATCATGTGGGAGGTTATCACTTCATCGATAAGAAAACACAGGGGCGGTTGCTATACCTGCCCGATGTCCCGGCTCTGAATGGGGAAGTTAAAGAGTTGCTGAATGATTGCGAGGCGTTGTTGTTCGATGGGACTTTCTGGTGCGAGAATGAAATGCAGCAGCGGGGTGTCGGAGCTCAGAACGCATCTGGGTTCGGCCATCTGCCGATATCGGGACCAAATGGCAGCCTGGCTTTGCTCCAAAATCTGAATGTCCAAAACAAGATTTATGTCCATATCAACAATACCAATCTTATTTTGCTCGAGGGTTCGAAGGAAAGAGCACTCGTGCAAGCTGCAGGCTGCGTCGTGGGCGAGGATGGAATGGAACTAACGATTTGAGGAAGATGCAGGGAGCATGAAACTTACGAACAAGAAAGCCTTTATCAACCGATTACGGGCGGTGGGCACTGAGCATTATCACCACATGCATCCGTTTCACCTCTCGATGAATGCAGGGGAGCTTTCGCGCTCGGCAATCCGAACCTGGGTCGCCAATCGATTTTATTATCAGAAGAGTATTCCTCTCAAGGATGCCGCGATCATCTCCAACTGCCCAATTCGTGAAGTCCGCCGCTTGTGGCTGCATCGATTGATCGATCACGACGGTGTGCGCGAAAACGAAGGCGGAATCGAAGCATGGTTGCGTCTAGCCTCGGCTTGTGGAATGTCCCGGACGGAAATCCTTGCTGAGCGTCACATTTTGCCTGGGGTCCGGTTTGCGGTAGATGCATACGTCCAGTTCGCGCGCTTTCAGCCCTGGCCCGTGGCTATCGCTTCCTCCTTAACGGAACTATTTGCTCCAGACTTAATGGCCAAACGCCTGCAAGCATTCGAGCAACACTATTCCTGGGTTCGTCCAGAGGGATTTGATTATTTTCGCCGTCGAGTGACGCAGGCGCGCACAGATTCCGAGGAAGCCCTGGAAGTGACCCTGACTTATTGCAACACGGAAGCATTACAGGACCAGGCCGTGCGGGCACTTTCGTTCAAGTGCGATGTTTTGTGGTCTATGCTGGACGCGATTCAGGCTGGTTTTCCAAAATGAACTTAGAACCCGATGACGCAATGGCATAATGTCGAGATGGTCAATCGGTTGGGAAAGATTTCAAGACCAGCAAAAATGCAATCCAAAGCTCAAAAGCGGTCAGAACACTTTAGAATTGTGCCGGGAGCTTAGGCTTTGTAGTGATGAAGGCATGAACCAACCCGCCTCCGGCCCCCTGGGCTATAGCAAGCAGCGTCTCTTTTTACTCAGCGTCATTGCTCTGACGACCACCGGGATCGGTTTCAGCATACGAGGAAACATCGCGAGCGAATTGCAAGCCGATCTGTTTGATCCCGTGGACAAACTGCATTCAGCAGAGTTGGTGGCTACAGCATTGGGCGTTGTTTTCCTGGGTTTCGCTTTCACCATAGCGATTGGCAGTCCGCTTCTCGACTATATCGGCATGGGACGGTTACTTACACTTTCTTCTCTTTGCTTTCTGGTCGGCACAGCGGTTGTACTTTGCGCACGCACCTTAGCCCAGGCACAAGGAGCGGTATCTCTGTTCCGCATCGTCTGGCTGGGAATGCTGATTATCGGAATTGGACAAGGTCTGGTCGAAACGGTAATTAATCCGCTGGCGGCGACACTTTATCCTGATGATAAAACCCACCGCCTCAACGTCCTCCATGCCTGGTGGCCGGGAGGAATCATTATTGGCGGGCTGCTTGGATTAGCCCTGGCCCGCTTTCACTTCAATTGGCAGGTGCAGATGGCATTGGTGCTACTTCCGGCCGCGGTCTTTGGGATTCTGGCCGCAGGGAGCAAATTTCCCCCAACAGAGCGAGTCGCTGCGGGCGTTCCAGCCGGGGATATGTTGAAAGAGGTCTTCAAGCCTTTTTTTATGCTTTGGTTTCTCTCCATGTTCCTAACCGCGGCGTCTGAATTGGCACCGGGTCAGTGGGTGGATATGGCTCTGACTCGCACCGTGGGCATGAAAGGCATTTGGCTTTTGGTTTACGTGAGCGGATTGATGTTCGTGATGCGACATTTCGCCGGACCTTTAGCGCATAAGCTCTCGCCGGTCGGGCTCCTCTGGATCTCCTGTTTGCTAGCCTCCATTGGTCTTGTGTTGCTAAGCATTGCGAATTCCAAAATTAATGGACTGCTGGCAGCAACCGTTTGGGGCATTGGTGTTTGTTACATGTGGCCGACGATGTTGGCTGCAGCCTCTGAGCGGTTCCCTCGAGGTGGCGCCTTGTTAATGGGCTTGATGGGTACCGCGGGAACCTTGTCGATTTATTTTGTCCTGCCGCAAATGGGAAAGATTTTCGACAATGCCAAAATACGCGCTGCGGGCGGTGAAGAAGCGTTCAAAAGTCTTGCTGGTTCGAAGCTCAATGAGGTTTTAACTTATGCTTCGCAATACTCCTTCCGCGTTGTCGCGATTTTGCCGGCGATTCTCCTCATCGTCTTCGGTTCAATTTGGCTTTACGATAAAGCTCGAGGAGGTTATAAGCCGGTCAAAATTGTTGGCCAGGCCAGCCCGGTGGAAGGCTGAAAAAACCAGACTTTTCGTCCAAATTGCTCAATATTTAGCTATATTCTCTGCTTGACCTGATCCGGCTGGGCCCTTAAGGTTGAGGCCATGTTAGATGAGATTCGACAAGTCATTCTGCCGGTCGTCGTTGTTGTAAGCGATGCCGCCGCTGGAACTTGTCGAGCATAAAAAGAGTTTCGACAAAGACCCACGGCTGATAAACGGTCGTGGGTTTTTTTATGCATCTGCGGCCGAGAGTCGGATACCGCGAGCAACCTATGAATAAAATAAAGCAATCTGAAACAAAGAAGGCTCTCACTTCCAAGCAAGGCGAGCTGGGCCCAATGATGGCCGGAAGCGAAATCCTGGTCGCGTGCCTCGAGCGCGAAGGGGTCGACACCATCTTTGCCTACCCCGGCGGAGCAAGCATGGAAATTCACCAGGCGCTGACGCGTTCCAAAAAGATTCGCACAGTCCTTCCGCGCCACGAGCAAGGCGGGGCCTTTGCTGCCGAAGGCTACGCGCGAGCAACAGGCCGGGCCGGGGTGTGCCTGGCAACCAGCGGTCCAGGAGCAACCAATCTGGTTACTGGCATCGCCGATGCATTTATGGATTCTGTTCCGTTGATTGCGCTCACCGGCCAGGTGCCGCAACACATGATCGGAAAGGGAGGATTTCAGGAGACCGACATCTATGGAATGACGCTGCCGATCGTGAAGCATAGTTATTTGATTACTGACATCAACGACATCCCCCGAATCGTCAAAGAAGCGTTTTTTATCGCGGTATCAGGGCGCCCAGGTCCGGTGCTGATCGACTTGCCCAAAAACGTTCAGCAGGCCCGCACTCAACCTGTGTTTCCTAAAGAGGTCCATCTGCGCGGGTACCATCTGGACAACCTCGCCAGCGACATCGAGTTGAATGAAATCATCGGCTTGATTGCAAAATCCGAACGGCCCGTTTTGTATGTGGGCGGAGGAATCATTACTGGCAACGCCAGCGAAGAATTATTCCGTTTTGCCGAAGCTACGCAGATTCCAGTCACTACAACCATCATGGGCTGTGGAGCTTTTCCCGAAACGCATCCGCTCTCCTTGCGCTGGCTGGGCATGCACGGAACTGCTTATGCCAACTGGGCTGTCAATGGCGAGTTCGAGCATCGCAAGAGCAAAAACGATCCCATGAAGAAAATTGCTTCCGGGGCCGATCTTTTGCTCGCATTCGGTGTGCGATTTGACGACCGCGTGACTGGAATGGTTCAGAAGTTTTGCGAAACCGGCACAATTGTTCATATCGACATCGATCCATCGGAAATCAACAAGAACAAACCGGTTCACCTGCCCATTGTCAGCGACATCAAGTACGCGCTGAAAAAGCTGGTGGCGATGCTCAAGGAGCGTCCACTGCGCACAAACTTTACAGCTTGGCACGAACAAATTGCCGCGTGGAAGGAAAAGGCACCTTTCTCATACCGAGTCACCGAGGAAGTCATCAGCTCCCAGCATATGCGCGAGCATATGAAAGGAAAAGAAAACGAGTTGATCCTCCCCCAGATGGTAATCGAGACTTTGTACGAATTAACCAAGGGGGAAGCCATCCTGACCACGGGTGTCGGCCAGCATCAAATGTGGGCGGCGCAATATTATAAATTTAAATACCCACGCCAGTTGCTCACCAGCGCGGGCCTGGGTGCGATGGGATACGGCTATCCCGCGGCATTGGGGGCCAAAGTGGCATTCCCTGATCGGCAGGTTGTGGACATTGATGGTGACGGTTCGTTCTTAATGAACGTGCAGGAATTAGCAACTGCGCACATCGAAAAGATCGCCGCCAAGGCAATTATCTTGAACAATCAGCACCTGGGAATGGTAGTGCAATGGGAAGACAAGTTTTATAAAGGCAACCGCGGGCATACTTACCTGGGAGATCCGGAAAACCGCAAACAAATTTATCCTGATTATATTGCCATGGCCCGCAGCTTCAATGTGCCCTGCGAACGGGTGATGTATAAAAAGGATCTCCGGGCCGCCATGCAACGAATGCTCGAATGCGAAGAGCCATTCGTGCTGGATGTGATCGTCCCTTATACAGAACACGTGCTGCCTTTCATTCCTGCCGGGCAAACGGTTGCGGACATGATTTGGAAACCTTAGAACCAAATGCGACGAAGCGTCATCTGCGCGCTGGTCTTGCTGACTCTGCCGGTTACCGCGGCTGAGCGGAGGTTCGACTTTTCAGAAGTTCCAACCGGCCAAACCCCACCAGGATTTCGAAGCGCCGTCACTGGCGCGGGCAAGCCGGGCGAATGGAAAATTCTCCTCGATGAAACACCCTCGCTATTACCCCCCCTTACCCCACAAGCTCAGTCCACCGCACGGAAAGCCGTGCTTGCGCAACTTGCGGAGGATCCTACGGATGAACATTTCCCATTGCTGATTTTTGAAGAGGAATCATTTGGCGATTTCACTCTCAGCACCCGTTTTAAAACCGTCAGCGGCGTGAAGGAGCGGATGGCAGGGATAGCATTTCGAGTTCAAAATCCCACTAATTATTACGTCGCGCGGGCCAGTTCACTCGGCAACACCTTCCGTTTTTACAAAGTGGTTAATGGCGAGCGGAGCCAACCGATCGGGGCCGAAGTTCAAATCCCCAGCGGCGTTTGGCATGAGCTCGCTATCGAGTGCAAAGCCAATCAGATTCGTTGCCTTCTAAATGGGAAGGAAATTATACCGACCCTGACCGATAATTCATTTTCGCGGGGTGCTTTTGCTTTTTGGACAAAATCTGATTCGGTCAGTTACTTTTGTGATACAAAAATTGTCTATACCCGTCGCGAGATGCCCGCCCAAGCGATCGTCCGCGAGACATCTAAAAAATACCCGCGGTTGATTGGATTGAAAATTTACGTCCCTGGCTCGGATCTTCACGCCACTCGGTTGATCGCGAGTAATGATGAAAAGGAAATCGGCCAGGCGGGTGGCAAGACCGAACAGGCCGTCATTAACAGCGCACAGGTTTGGTACGGGAAAGAAAATGATTCGGTTTCCGTCATTATGCCATTGCGCGATCGCAATGGGGACGCGATTGCTGCCGCGCGAGTGGTGATGAAGCCTTTCTCCGGACAAACGGAGGAGAATGCCATCGCCCGCGCATTGCCTATCGTGAAACAATTGCAAGCCCGTGTGCAATCCATGCAGGATTTAGCTGACTGACCAGACCCTAGACACTCCCCCTTGCAGGACGTTTCAAAGCTTATCGAGTTTTATGGAGAAAAATCATCCGGGAACATTTTCAACCCACGGGCCTCTCATTTTTGAGACGGGATTATCGATGAAAGACAGGGTTCCTGGGGCAAAGTCAACTTTTTGGACAGAAACGTACTGCTCGGCGAGCTTTATGCTGTTAGCGGAAATATGAAACAGGGCGTATTTATCGAAAGAGATGGTGTCTTAAATCTGGTCAAGGTGGAAAGACAGCATCAGGTGCTGCCGTCTACGCTTGAGGAACTCCAAGTTAACCATGCAGCAGCACCCTTGCTGGAAAAATTAAAGCAGGCTGGTTTAATACTGATCGCCACCACCAATCAACCTGGTATTTCACGCGGATACCAAAACCGCCGCGAATTGGACCGCATGCACGACCTGCTGCGGCGAACGTTGAAGCTGGACGATTTCCTGGTCTGTCCTCATGACGAAACCGATCGTTGCCCATGCCGTAAACCGAAACCAGGACTGCTGGTCGAAGCTGCGTTTAAGTGGCACCTGGATCTGGACCGTTCTTTCGTGATTAGCGATAAATGGCAGGATGCAGAAGCTGCTCGTACTGCCGGCTGCACTTCTCTGCTCATCAATTCTCCCTTTGTTGGAAAAGTACACCGCGATTTTGTCCTTCCGGATCTTAGCGCAGTAGTCGAAAAGATTTTGCGGCTGAAAAGCGCAGGCAGAGTGATGGCCGCCTAATGACCTGACCGGACAGAGAAATCCGACACTGCTCTCTGATGGCAACCCAGTAAAGAGTTTGCCAATTTTGGGAGCGAAGCCGGGTCTCTCTCCTCCCGGAACGACTTACGGATTGGATTTCGCGGGAACTGCAGGAGGTGTGGCAGTGCTTTCCAGGCTCGCAGTTACGCGGCGAGCCCCGCCGTTGACGGTAATCTGCCCTTCATCATTCACCCGCAATCTGGGCCGAGTGGCTGTAAACTCGTAGATGTCCCGCGCGGTTAGATCTCCTTCGGGATTGAAAACGGTGTAACTGAACGAGTGCGGACCATTGGCGTATAACACGTGTAGATTACTCGATTTATCGAGCTGCGCCTCGGGTCGGCTGAAGGACACCATTTGTCCAATAGGGAAAACGCGAAAGGTTCGCGCCCCTGAGCTATCAGTAAGACGCAAATACATTCGAAGCTGGCCTTTAAGATAGTTGGCTTGTTCAAGAATATACTTACGAACTTCCGGAGAGCCGGTCGCTGTTTCGGTGGCATGCGGCACTCCGAATTCCTGCTCCCAAAGCTTTGCACCGTGAATAAGGTCGAATGACTTGGGGGAACTCACCAGCTCGCGATCCCAGGCCTTGATTTTCACCGTTGCGGTAATGGAGTAACGACCCAGTTGAGTCATGTTAAAATGAGGAGCCAGGTCTACCCTTTTTGTGGCCACTTGCATCGCATCGAGCTCAAACTCCCCCACCACAACGGGCTCACTCAATTTGGCTATGATCGAACCATCCCGTGATTCCACGTCAAATCTCAACCAATCCTCTTCCGCCCCCAGCTTGAGCTTCTGTCCGGAACGATTGGTGATCCGGACCGCGGCCACCAGATTTTCTCCCGGCAAAAATTGGTTTTGCGGCAGCGTCACCTCGACGCTCATCTGCGCCTCGGCGGTAAATAACATCGTGATGCCCAGAGTCAAACAAAGCAGGAGGTTTTTCACGCCACCAGTATTAGCCAGTGCCCTGGAAGTGGCAAGAGTAACGTAAAGAGGTTTTTTGCGTGTTAAAAGTGGTAAGGGAGTGTGCCCCTCCCGGGCACAGCAACGTCGACCCGTAGTGATTGGCGAATACAAATACGCTTGCCCCCGATCCAAGTTGCTGCATCCGGACTTCCATTTAGATTCCCACGGCTGCTTTGCTCGAATATTGCTGTGCCCGGGGACGGGCACACCCCTTACCCACTTTTGATTAATCACGCACAGAGGTTTTTTCATAGGCAAGTCTCGACCGCCTGGAGAACCGCGTTTGGGGAGATGGCTTGCAAACATTCCATCGGCTTAACATAACTGCACCTTTCTTTTAAACATGGAATGCAAGGCAGGCTCAATTGCATGACGCTTTCGAGTTGACCATAGGGACCGGTGCGTCTGGGTTCGGTTGGACCAAAGAGAGCAATGATACGCTTTTTCAAGGCGGCTGCTACATGCATTGGTCCAGTGTCGTTGGTCACCACCAGGTCGCAAATCCGAATCCATTCCACCATTTCGGGAAGGGACGTCTTTCCAGTCAAGTTGAGGCACTGCCCCGGAGCGGCAGTAACAATGGATTCTGCCAGACTCCGATCCTCTGCAGAGCCCAGGATGGCAAAGCGGATCGAAGGTCGTTTCCGTGAGAGACCCGAAACCAACTCGGCAAAATGCGCTGCCGGCCACCGTTTATTGGCCCAACGAGCACCAGGCTGAAGTATGATCCAACGCTCGCCTGCAATCGGCCATTTCTGCCGGATATTTGCTGCGATTTCCGGCCGCTCGGGCAGCCAGACAAAATGTTGCGAATTGAACTGCCCAGTGCCAGGGTCATTCTCAAGACGCGAACCGCCATTCGCCGCTGATGCTGAAAACCACCCTGGCCCTTTTATCCCCAGAAGCGGGAGAACACCCAAATACCAATCTACGGCATGCGTGTGAAACGAGGGCCGCGGCACGATGACGTCGTAAAATCCTCTTGCGCCTTCTCGAGGTTCATCCAATCCAATGGTGAATTTCCCATTGGCCAGCCAGGCAAAAGCTCCGCTGCGAGCCAGACTTTGCAGATCGATCACCCAATCAAATGATTGTTCGCGCATCCAGCGAATGCTTTGAAAAAGTTCCCCCCAATGTTTGGGAGAAGCCCAGCGATCGCGATGGAAAGGCAGGACACCGGCCAGGTCACGGTCTCCGTCCAGCAAGGAGAGCAGGTTCGACTGGAGCCACCAATAAATTTTAGCATCGGGCAAGCCGAGTTTGAGGAATCGAAGCACCGGCAAGGCCTGAATCACGTCGCCCAGCGAACTCGGTTTGAGAATGAGGATTTTCAACAAGGGAATAAGGAGCGAAGTGTTCCGATAGAATGGGTTACTATCCGCGCACTCCGGCGCTTATCGCCCCGGTCTATTTTCCAAGGGCCAATCGTTCTGCGAGCCGCGGTGGCAGTCCCGCATCCAGAATCTTCTTTTGCGCCGTCCCAATGTCATAATCCAACCGTCGCAACTCGATGGCTCCTTCGTCCATATCGAAAACCACGTAGGCGGCTTTGGGATTGTTATCACGAGGCTGGCCAACCGCGCCGACATTCACAAAATACTTTTTGCCGGCTTCCACTTTGAATTTCGAATAGGTGCCTCCGCGCACTACTGTGTCACGGATAAAGGCCACCGGCACATGGGTATGGCCGAAGAAACAAACGGAGGTATTTTGGTAGGTAAAGCTGGCTGCGGCGGCGAGCTTATCGAAGACGTAGCCCCATCGCTGCGGACCATCGAGGGTCGCATGAACAATGGTGAAGCTGGTGATCATCCGCACGTATTTCAATTCGCGCAACCATTGCCGGTCTTCCGTGGTCAACTGGCGGCGTGTCCAATTGACTGCCTCAGCGGCCGCAGGGTTGAACCCATCCAGCGGCTCGTCGGTCGAGCAATATTCGTCGTGGTTTCCCTTCACCACAGGAATATTCATCGAGCGGACCATGTCCAGGCATTCCTTGGGGTTAGCGTTATACCCAACGACATCCCCGAGGCAGGCAACATGAGTGCATTTTTGATTTTTAATATCCTCCAAAACCACCTGGAAGGCCTCCAGATTGGCATGAATATCGGCTATAATGGCAAACTTCATTGATGCTAACCTACAATTTCAAACCCTTTAAATTCATTTTCTGTTTCGCCCCAGCTAATTTCTTCATTTTTAATAAAATGACCTAATCCTGCATCGCGGATGGCTTTTCTGAATGCATCCAACTCGTTTTCGTTCCCTTCAGCCAACAGTTCAACTCGCCCATCAGGCAGGTTGCGAATCGTCCCGGTCACTTCAAAACCATCGGCAACCTTACGAACTGTGTAGCGGAACCCAACGCCCTGCACCCTGCCTGAATAATACAGATGCATTCGTTTGCGCTTCACGGCGTCATTTCATGCTACATTGTGCCACATTTACCGCTTCCCGGGAGGAAATTCGCCTCTCCGCCACTTTTAGCTGGAGGGATAAAGCCACACCATGGCAGCGTTCGCAAATGAAATCTTGCGGAGTGAGTCACACCAAGGAGCACTGACGCACCTGATCTCAATGCATCGGTGGGAATTTTAGATCGAAAATATCAACTCTTCCGCTTCTGAGCGCGACGTTTGGCATCCAGGAGCCGGCTGGTGGTGCTCGGAGGAGCTTGGTCCTCAGGTTTGGCAGGTTCGCTCGCAACTTCGCTGGCTGTCGCTTGCGGCGCAGTTATTTCCAATTCCTCCCCCGACAAGGGCATGGAAGGAGCTGTCTTCGGTCGAAACAGGTCCGGTTTGGGATCGATGGCCGGTGCTGTTTGCTTGGAACGAACCGTTTCACGCCGAGCCAACAAGGCGGCCAGCGACACATCAGCTTCGGAAGCCCGTGGTGGCACATTCCAGAAAAATATCCAGCGCCTCAGAGTCTGAGTTGCTTTCAACCATTCTTCGCGGTCAATCTGAATCCGTCGCACAGCCACATCCAGAGTAAATAGAATGATAGCTGCTTTCAGAAGCCATTCCCAAAGATCGCGTGGCTGATAAGTTTTCAGTCGATCGTGCAGGAAAGGATTCATCTCCGGTTGCGATGGTTCCAACATTTTGCCTCGGCCACTCTCAGCCATGCGTTGGAGCAGGTTAAAATTAGGTTCCGATGCACTGAACTCAGGTGAATAGTTAACACTGGCTCCCACCACCTGAGAACCCCGGACCTGCCCCTCCTTCATATCCATCAAGTTGAGGAGATAAGCGCCAATTTCCTTCGTTGGAAAACGCGCTTCGTAATGGCCCGGACCCGTTTGGCTCAGCCGAACAGTCTGTCGTTCGCCTTTGGGACCAACCACGATTGTTTCGAGGTTAAGAAAGTTTTGATAGTCGCCTTGTGTGTCCAACGCCTCGACACTGATTAACCCCTCTCCCTTATCGACGGTTACTTCAGTGGTGAAATCTGCATTTTCCACCCTGCGCAAACTCCATTGCCCGATCTGAGACCAGAACTGGCGGTATTTGTCCCAATTCAACCAGATTTTGGCCCAGCGGGATTTTCCGTCCGAAGTGAAGGCGACAGCGCGACCCAGGCCATATTGCCAATGGGCCAGCAATGGATCACCTTTATCCGTCCAAAGCGGAGTTTCAGCTCGGGGTTTGGGGGTGGTGGCCACGTACCCCAGCAAAGTCGGATATTCCGAAGCGCTGATTCCTCGCACGACCTCGCTGGCGGCCCGCACCTGAGGTTTGAAAGGATCCTCATAAATTGCCGACTTTAGTATGACGGCTGTTTCTTTGATGAAGATTTGTGGCAAATCACTCGGGGAATTCACTATATAGTAGCGCCCCTTCCCCTGGTTCGCGATCCACATCATCGTGTCCGGCCCGACGTGTCCGGAAATCAAAATTGTGCTGACCGTGATACGGTCTCCAACTATCGACTCCATAAGCTGTTGCGAAGGAGCGCCTGGATCTCCATCGCTGAAAACAATAATATGCTTAAGGTTCGAGGTGGACTTCTTCAACGCGCCCTGAGCCATTTGCATAATATTCTGAAAACTGCCGAGATCTCCCTGATTCATGCCAGCGATCTGCTGTGCCAACGCCCTCTTGTTGCCCACCTTTTGCAATTCGAAAAGCCATCGTTCATTGCCATCCCAAAGCAAGACACCCATTTCATCCGCCGGGCCAAGCGCGGCAAGAACTCCCTGAGCGCAGTCTCGGGCCACCTGATTGCCATTGGAAAACTCCATGCCGTGCATGATCAGGACAACCGCACCACTCGGGAGGACTTTTTTGCTGTCCAGTTCCATGCTGACTGGCAGGGTGGATTCCAGCGGCGTTCCGCGATAACCACCCGCGGCATAAGCCTGGTCTCCTCCCACACACACCAGGCCTACACCAAAATCCCGCACCGCGCTCTCGAGTAATTTTTGACGTTCGGTGCCTAAATCCCCGGCAGAAACATTGCTCAGAAAAATGGCGTCGTAGCTCTGCATTTCAGCCAAAGTCGAAGGAAAATCTTCAACTTTACCATGCCGTATATCGATACGCGTGGTTTGCAACGAGGCAGCCAGTTGTCGATCCTGTTCGGGGTCCGACGATACAATCAACACTCGCGGTTTGCCGCGGACTGTCGCAAAACCGCTGGCGCGATTATTTTGCGGCAAGGAGTCGCCCGGGACGTCGACGCGCACATCGTAACTATAAAACCCCTCCTCCGGTAGCGTTTGGGGAAAGCTAAACAGGTTTTTGCCTGCGGACAGTTCCACTGGCTGTTCACCCAGGAATTGTTCGTCGCGATACAGACGCACGGTCGCAGTCTGTGCCCGGTCTGACTGCACGAAGATTTTCACTTCAAAGGACTGCCCCTTTTTCAAGCGCGGGGGAATTTGAACCTTTTGGACCGATACATCATTAGCCCGTGCCACTCCCATGGGCCAAACATCCACAGTAACACCTAAATTTTTTGCTGCCAAAACTGCACTCATTGCGTCTCCGACGTTTTCGTTACCGTCGCTCAAGACCACCAATCGTTTTTGGCCTGTCTCCGGGAAAGCCGCCGTCGCCAACCTCACCGCCGCCGCCAGATCCGTCCGTTCGGTGTTGACCACCGCCTGGATTTTCTGAACGTCCACAGCCACACTTGGGGAAGTCTCAATACTGGCATCGCTGCCAAAGACAATGACGCCGCCTTTGTCGATTTTTTTCTTCTGCTTCGACGCTTTGTTAATGTAATCCCGAGCGGCATCCTGCTGAGCGGAAGGGATGCTATCGGACCTGTCCAATGCGAAGAACACATTCATGCCTTCCAGCGGGCGCATCCATTGGAAACCTGCCAGGGCAAAGACCAGCGCTGCCAACACTGCAATCCGAATTCCCAGCGCAGTCCAACGCCTCCAGGCGCTGACCTGGACGTCGCTTTTCCACGCGAACCAAATCACCCATGCCAGTGCCGGAATCAGCAACAGCAAATAAACTGGATGAGTGAATTGAAATCTCATGGGTTATTGAAGGAGCGGGCAACGGACGTAACTTGCGGTCCCGCATGCAGACTCAGTGCTACTGATTTTGTATTCCTGGCGTCAGCTTTTGCACCTCGAATCAACTTCTGAACGCGGTGATTTTGCGAATCTGCCACGTACAAATTCCCCGCTGAATCCAGTGCCAATCCCCACGGATTGCTGAAGCGTCCCGGTTGGGAGCCCGGCCCGCCAATGATCTCCACAGCTCGATCATCGGCATCAAATACCTGGATGCGGCTATTGCCGAACTCGCACACAAATTGTCGTCCCATTGCGTCCACACAAATGTCATAGGGATAACTCAACTCGCCTTTCTGCGTACCCGCTTTACCGTAAGTTCGGATGAATTTGCCTTCTCTCGAAAAAATTTGGATTCGGTGATTGCAAGAATCGGCAATATACACCTGATCTTTGTTGTCGACGCACAATCCTTCCGGGCGATTGAAGCAACCCTGGCTTGTGCCTGGCATTCCAAAACTGTCTACGAACTCGACGGCAAGTTCACCTCCTGTTTTCGAGGATGTGGAACTTCCGCCTGAAGGGTTCAGGGAGTGGGAAACTCGAAAGCGCTGAACCCGTTCGACCAAGCCATACTCGCTCACATAAATTTCTCCATGAGAATTCACCGCCACAGCGCGCGGCAACATGAATTGGCCTGCATTGGTTCCCTTGACGCCCCATCGAATCACCTGGGTTCCGTCCACCGTAAATAGGTTTACACGCTGATAATGAGGTTCGACTACCAGGATATTTCCGTTTCGATCTCTTGTCATTCCTTTGGGATTGCCAAGATCCGTTTGGGGCAATTGCCAGGAAAGCAAGAAAACTCCCTGGGGAGAAAACTTTTGGACTCGGCCGGTCATATCGACGACATAAGGATTATCCTGCAGATCCACCGCTACCGATCTGGGCTTATTGAGTTCGCCTACTCCGACCCCACGATGACCGATCACCTGGACACCCTGAAAGATTTGGCTCTTGAGCGGCGCTTCATTTCCCGATTTCTTCATCGAGCACCCCGCCAGCATTACGACAAGGCAACTGCCGAAAATTACACTTAACCTGCTCCAACGAATGCGCGATGCCCGCACTAGTTTCCAAGCCACCAGCGGCGTCACCGCGAGCATGAGCAAGGTCAGGCAAAGCGCATTTACCTGCGCGTTATGGCCATAATGCAACAAATTGAAAATCGAGAGCGCCAGCGTCTCCCCGCCCGGCGGCCACACCAGGATCATGGATTCCACATCCCACAAGCACAGTAAAAATATAATGTAGGCGATGGCGGCGACTTGCGGCGCAATTTGCGGCCACAGGACAAGCCTGAGTATTTGCCAGCGGGTTGCGCCATTTAATCGCGCGTCATCCATCAAATCACGATCTACCCCTCTGGACGCCTGGGTAACGCCGTTCCAACCCAAGGCGAAATATCGGATTACGAAGGACAAAACGATTACTGCAGGGCTTTGATAAACGACCCCTATCCACGGTCGATTAAAGATAAAAACCAAAACCAAACCGAGAACGACCCCTGGCACAAGTAGCGGCAACCATAAGAGAGCCTGGCAGAACTGGCTACACCTCTTTGAATGCTGCTCCGGCACTGAACTGAAGGAACGCCATGTCGCGCGAAATAGACCCAATCCAATCACGATTGAAGCGGCAACTATTGCGAACCAAAAGGAGTTCCATGTCGCGGTTTGGTTGGCAGCCCATGCCCCAGGCAGCTCCGTCCAGGTTCTTTTTAAAGAAATGAGTTGTAATAACGGAACTCCCGCTGCGAGCACGCAAAGGAAGAGCGTTGCTATGCCGCAAATCCGCCACCAGGCACGTCCGAGCTGCTGACGAAACAGGCTGGGTTGAACGGGGCCCTCAAGGCGTGGCCAATGGAAATCTGAGCGAGCAAGGCCAAGTAACAGCAGCAACGGGATTATTATGAGGGGCCAGCTTCGAACCAGCATAGACCCGGGCGAAAGAGTGGCGTTATAGCGTATCCAAATCTCCGCCGGCATCACTTTGACCTGTAGAATGGCCGGTACGGTAAAATTATTGATGGCAAGAACAAAGGTCAGCACGGCGCTCTGAATAAGCGCTGTGTGGGCCATTGGAAACAGCAACTTGCAAATCAATTTGCATCCAGTCAAAGCCAGGTCGCTTTCGAGCTGATTTGGTTGCAATCTTCCCCAGGCGCTAAGAGCTGCGAACAAGCTAATGGGCCAGAGCAACAAACTTAAAATCCAGACAGCCCCGCCAGGTGAAACAATATCGAATGGAAACCAGCGGCTCCACGCGCCTGTGGTCCCAAGCAAGTCCAACCAGCAATTCGTCACCAGAAATGGCGGCAAGGCTAACGCTACGATCGCAGTGCCAAGAAAAAACATTCGAGACAGCCGTGGCAATCCCATTAGCCACAATGCGGCGAGCAAACCCCATCCGGTCGCCAGCACGACAGTGAATCCGCTGACGAGTAAACTGTTTCTTAGTAAAGACCAACTCATCGCAGAAAGATCTGATTGAGCATTTCGGTGGCAGGCTCCAGATCGCGCAGGACCATTGCCCAATCCACGTTCAGCGGACGAATCGGCGCCTCGCTCATGGCATGCCCTTCCAGCGCGTTAGCCGCAATCAAGCGCGCGGTAACATTCGGCTTCTGCAGGTACTCGAATAAAGTTTGCGCAGCACCGGGATGCGGTGCATTGCGCGTCACGGCCACCGTGTTCGGGATTAATAGTGTTTCGTCATTCATGGGACAGGCCGCGATGGGCAAACCTTCCCGCTGACCGGCGGCAATGTCATCAGAATCGGTCAAGCCGGCCCAAGCCTCTCCCTTGCCGACAATCCTTACCACCATCGAATTGCCGTCTAGCAAAAAAGGTTTATTCCTCGCAAGCCCGCGACACCAACTTTGCCACATCTGATCACCCCAAAGCTGACGCAGCGCGTGAAAGTGGGCTGCGGTGGTTCCAAACTGTGGATAAGCCAAAGCCACTTTGCCATGCCAGTTTTGGTTGGTCAGCTCCAGCAGAGAACGGGGCGCTGATTGCGGCGCAAGGTGGTTGGTGTTGATCACCACTCGCCGGCTGCGAAAGCCAAACGTCGTCCAGCCATTGGTCTCTCGAAAAACGCCCTGGCTGGCTAATTGGCGCGCCCGCATTTCTTCATTGCCCCAGAACAGGTCGCATTGCGGGTGAGCCCGCTCGGCCAGCAGACGGTTTGCAAGACCAACGGTTTTGACCGCCTCATTATCATAAACGGCGCGGACCTTTAGGCCGGTTTGTTTCTCGAATTCCACAAAAATGTCCTGAGCATAAACCTGATCCTGAGCGCAATACACAACGACTTGATTAGCCTTATTGCGTAAGCGGTGCCCCAAGAGAGGAAATAAGACGGCAGAAATCACTGCCACCACCAAAGGAGTCCACAACCAGAGCTGACCAAACATTTCGCTTCGGCCAAACTCGTCCTTTGGCCAGTTTTTCTCTTTTGGTGCTTGGGGGTCTTTACTCATCCAGCAAAGAAAATACTATTGTGCAACGGCTTAACAATGCGACCGAACAATATTCTCCCTCTTCTCCTCGGGAATCCCGGGAGGAGAGGGCTGGGGGAGAGGAGGCCTTTGCAATGTTTCTCATACGGTTCTCCGATGATAGTACCACCATTCCCCGAGCAATAACAAAAGCCCGAGACCAGCGATAGTCCGCCATAATTCCATGTTTGTCCGCTGCACAGTTGTAGCAGTGACCTTGGTGTATTTCCCCAATTGCAGTTCGTCGCGCGGTTTGATGTTGCTCTCGGCAGCATCCAGCAAATCGACGCAAAAATTCATGGTGTTAGTTCCCAGACGCAACTTGTAAACGCCTTGTTTGTAAGTATCGCCAAAAACAAATTCATTCGCGTTGAGCTCAATATTCAGCGTTTTGGTTGCGCCACCCGGCATCGTGACTTGTGCAGTTTTCTCCGGTTCAGTCAGGGGAAGCCGCAACGCATCACCGGCTTTGATGAGCAATTGGCCGCCTTTGGCGTTGGCTGGATTAAGCCACTCGACCGCATTGGCAATAAAAATCGGGAAAGAGACGCGCAAAGGCCAATTGCTTTCCAGGATGTCGAATCCGATCCAGATGATCCGTTGCCGCGCCAGTTCCCCGGCCAATATAAGCGGTGCTTGCGGTGCGTCCGCCAGGGATACTGCCCACGCCGGAGCTTTTGCCGTGAGGCTTTGCATCACCTGCACATTGTCAAATCCAGAGTAACGCAGCAGTGGATGAGATGCGCGCCAATCGACGATCGGTGGCGATTCCACATTCCTGACATTTGGGATCCAGTTCGTATTGGTCACATGAAACGCCAGCACATTGCCGGCGGGCCAAACTGTCGGGGTCATATCATCGAGAACCACGAAATCAAATCCTGTTGCGGGATCGGTCAGATCGGTAGCCGTGGCCAATTCTACATTTGGCACCGCGCGAAAGGCTTTCTCCAACAGTCGATTGGCCCGTGAGACCAGCAACACCTTGACCGGTTTAGGCAACAAACTAACAATCGAAGCCTGATTGTCCGCGGCCAGATCATCCTTGCAAGTCAGGCGCAAAGTAAACACTCCGTCTCGCGTTTGTGACGCTTTAAACACCTGAGGCACGACCTTTCCTTCGGGAAGATTCAAAGGCCGCGTCTCGATCAACCGATCATCGAGCAATAACTCAATTTCAGTTTGAAATGCGTTGGAAGAAAAGTTAGCCACGCTGGTATAAATCGCGCGCTGCCTGGGGTCTTCGGGGTTTGGCCGAACGTCCAACGCAGTAATCCCAACATTGTTGGCCCCCTTTCCAACCCGATGATAAATCAAGGGCAGCGCTTTGTTTTCGAATTCGTTGAGTTCCGGCACAGCCCCGTCACTGAAGAGGTGAATCTCGGCTCGGCGCTGGTCCCGCACGAGTGACTCGGCCATGCGCAGGGCGGGGATCATGCGCGTGGGACCATCCGAACAAACACAGGACTGCAACGCCCGGCGCAATGCGGCTTTCTCGCTGGTTGCGGACTGTTTAACCTCGGTATTGGCGCCCGCCTGGAGAATAACCATTTGATCGAAGTTGGCGAGACTATCCACCCATTTGAGCGCCTCGGAACGCGCCTTTTCAAAACGGGATGGACTTTCGTCCGTCGCCTGCATGGAAGCGGAGGTATCCAGAATAATCACCCGCAATTCTGCCGGCTTGGCTTTTGTTTTGAAAAACGGACGCGTTAACGCGAGAACAACAAATGTGAGTAAAATGATTTGAAGTATCAACAGCCAGTTCTTGCGCAATTTTTGAAAGGGAGCGCTGGCCTGTGTCTCAGCCAAAAACTTTTGCCAAAGGAATGTGCTGGAGACCAGGCGCACGATGCGTTTGCGCTTCAGCAGATAAAAAACAATGACTACCGGGATAGCCGCTGCGAAGGCAAAGGCTGCTGGGGCCAGAAAGTTCATGAGGAATATGACGAACGTCCAATGTTACAGGAAAAATCAAATCCGAATGACAAAATCTCAAACGGATTCAGGTGCGTACGGTTTTGGTTATTCGGATTTCGTGCTTTTTTCGTCATCGAACATTTGTCATCGACATTTTCTACCCCCACACCTCCGCTTGCCTCAGTTGCTTCAACAACAATTCATCCAACGCCATACTCGAGCTCACACTGAAATAATTAATTCCCCTGCCCTGGCAATACTCTCGCAATCGCTGGATGAAATTCTGGACTGTTTGCTGATAACCTTTCAATCGGTATCTTCCGAAAGTGACTTCCTGCGTGGCCCCCGTTTCCGAATCGACCAATCGCAAGTCGCCAAAGGTGGTCGGTGAAAGCTCTTCCGGCGCGAGAATCTGCACCAGGTCCACCTGAAAACCGCGCCCGAGTAGAGCGGTCAGTCCGGATTCATATCCTGCCGGGTCGAGAAAATCGCTCAGTACCAAAGCCAAACCGGCCTGGCGTGCTTCGAGAGCGCCACGCCTCAATGATTCGTTCAGTGTTGCCGCACCTCGGGCCGTGAGCAGGTTCAGATTCTGAAAAAATGGGATGCCCGATTTTTTTCCACGGACCGAACGAAGTGAACCGCGCGCTGCGAGCTCGGTAATGCGCGCCGAGTGTTCGATCGAGCCGTCTTCCGGCAGATTTGGAAAAGGGATCACGCTGACCCGATCGAAGCCACAGAGCGCCACGTATCCAACCGCGGCAGCCACTTGCCGGGCAAAATCAAATTTGCGGGGCTCGCCGAAAGTCATGGATTCGCTGGCATCCAGGAAGATGCGCACAGGCAATTCGCGCTCTTCTTCGTAAAGTTTCAAAAAAAGCCGCTCCAGACGGCCATAAAGATTCCAATCGAGATAACGGAAATCGTCGCCGGCAACGTAGGTCCGATAATCCGCAAACTCAACGGACTGTCCTCGTGCGCGGCTGCGCCGCTCTCCGCGCGCGGAACTCTTGGCCCGGCGCGCGGCTAACAATTGGAACTGTTCGAGGCGACGGAGCAGCTCGGCAGAAAGCAAGGCGCTCATTTAAGCAGGACAGGCGTCCCGTCTGTTCTCCCAGGAAACCTCTCGGGCCAGGCAGGCGGGACGCACTGCCCTACTTTGAAGTCGCGCAGTTTCATACGCAATGGTTGCTCGCTACACCTCAACTGCCGCTGCATCCCTGGGCACATCCCTGAGCAGTTGCGCGATGATGTGGTCTGTTGTAATTCCCTCGGCTTCCGCTTCGAAATTCAAAATTAGCCTGTGACGCAACGCGGCGGCGGCAACGGATTGAATGTCGTCGAAACTGACATTGAAACGGCCCTGGGTCAGCGCGCGAACTTTTCCGGCCAGGATCATGGTTTGCCCGCCACGTGGACTGCTTCCGAATCGAAGGTATTGGGTCGCAATGGGCGCGGCCGTTTCGGTTCGGGGATGGGTCGCAAGGATCAGACGCACTGCATAATCTTTCACATGGGAAGCGACTGGCACTTCACGAACCAGGCTCATGAGCTCAACGAGCTTTTCCCGTTCAATGACTTTCTGAATTTGAATGCGGCCGCCCGTTGTTGTGCGGGTCAGTACTTCCGTCAGTTCCTCGGCCGAGGGATAACCCACAAGCAGCTTGAAAAAGAAACGATCCAATTGCGCTTCCGGCAAAGGATAAGTTCCTTCCTGGTCGATAGGATTTTGGGTGGCCATAACGAAAAAGGGTTCGGAAAGCTTCCGAAGCTCGCCGCCGGCGGTCACCTGGTGCTCTTGCATGGCCTCGAGCATGGCGGACTGTGTTTTCGGCGTCGCCCGATTGATTTCGTCGGCCAGGATCAAATGTGCGAAAATAGGCCCATGCTGAAACTGAAACTCGCGCCGGCCACCGGGAATTTCCATGACAATATTGGTTCCCAAAATATCAGCCGGCATCAGGTCCGGCGTGAATTGGATGCGATTAAAAGAAAGGTCCAATACTTCACTCAGGGTTCGCACTAACAGCGTTTTGCCCAACCCTGGAACCCCTTCAAGAAGGACGTGGCCGCCAGCAAATAATGCGATCAAAGTTCCTTCCACGATTGATTCATGTCCGACGATAACTTTCCCAATTTCGTCCCGTAGTTTGGCATGCGCCTCGCGGAAGGATTGGATGGCTTGTTCGGTACTCATATTTGTATTTAAACAATTAAGGGGCCCATTGCATACACATTTTGACCATCCTCGAAGGAGTTTGTTCTATCGAATTGCCCGAAATTGCTTATGCGGCAAGCAAAGCCAATCTGCGCCGCAATTCACCCAGGCTCGCTTCCACTTCCACTCGTGGCAGGCCGCCCTCCTCCAAAATGGTATCGAGCTGAGCCAGGAGACGCTCGTAAAAGGCGATGCCGAATTCGAGAATGCGACGGTTTTCACCAGCCTGATCGAGCATATTGAAAAGTGCGTCCTCCCCTTTGCCGAATTCGCCAGTACGCTCATAATGTTGCATCAATGCGGCCAGAGTCTCGATCGGTAACTCAAACTCTTTCAGAGCAGCAACGAACGTTTCCACCTTGGGAACGAACTCTGGAGAATCCTGAACATCGCCGCTGGCTAAGGTATGAAGCAATAGATGAAGCCCCTTCAAGTAGTGAGCCCGCCCAGGTTCAAGCTGGTTTTGAGCTATCGCCAGATCGCCTGCCTGCTGGAACAGGGTTGCCAGCATGAAAGTTTTCATCTGCACTGCTTGTGTTGGCTCGCCCTCAATGACTCGCGACAGTAGCTCGGTTAAGCTCAATGAATTCAGCCCCTCACTTCCCTGCTTAATGAGCCGATGGAACTCCTCGTCGAGAGCCTTGGCTGCGTCCTCCCAGAGTTCTTGCTTTCTATATCCTTGAATCCTCCTCAGCCCTTGAAAGAACTGTTCGATTATTCGTAATATGTAATCGCGTCGAATCATTGAGGGAACTATGGATAATTTATCCGGCAATCACAACTACCTCAAAGGTAAGCATACCGCGTGCGCGCGTTTTTTCGACGATCGAAACTGTGAATATATACGGTGACGACAAACTCGCGCTGAAAGCCCGCATGTGACAGTCCGGGGTCTGAAGGCCCGGGCCAATTTGAAAAACCTTCGAAGCGGGCAGAGCGTACCAAAGCGCGCCACGGCTAAGCAGCGGTAATCGAATCAGCTTCCCAGGCTACTTGTCAGAGCGAAAAAACGTTCCTCTTACAATACAAAATTCAAACTTCGAATTTCGCTTGGCCCCACTCGAATACAAAAGCAAACAATCCCAACCTGGGCCTATCCATAGGCGACTGTCGAAAATGGGACTTCCATCGTAGCCGCCGAGGTAACGAGGCGGATTCCCCAAGACCTATGTGCCGAACGCCTCGCGCCTCGTTTGGCTGGATAATAGCCACATTATTCTGATTGCGCCAAACGCCCTTCTCTGCTATCTAACATCCAGTCTCGGCGGGTGTGGTTCAGTGGTAGAATGCGGGCTTCCCAAGCCTGAGATGAGGGTTCGATTCCCTTCACCCGCTCCAGCTCAATAATCCTCGATGAATACCAGGCTTTTTCTAATTTACCGCGATTTTCTCCTACAAAGTGCTAAAAGACACAAGGAAATCCGAGAATATTTTCAACGTTTTAAAATATCCGACGACGTTTATCCGTGACGGAATTTTGCATCCCATGATAGACAAATCACGCATCGAGAAAAACGGAACGTCAGTTCCTTGGATGATAGGCGGCGGAACAATACCGATGGTCCAGGGCACAGACTCCGAAGAGAACTCGCCGTCATATGCCACAACGCTAAAGCGGTCGTAAGGGATTCCGCTCCCGTCCACTTCGGAAATGAATATGACTCGGGCGGCATTCGTCACCATGGCTCCCGGTCTATTGATCACCGAACCAGGTCCGCTGTCGGTGTATTGGTAGAGGGTACCATTGGTCGGAAACGATGTAACCGAAGCGAAAGACGTCGCCCTTGGGTTCGACAAAACCCTTCGGGATCAGTGAAATAGTGAGCGGCGTTTTAATCGGGCCGGAATAGATTGGGCTCGGCCCTTTGGTCCAAGGTTGACCGGAGCAAGTCCGACTGAGAAATAGTCACCATTGGGCAGCGCCACGACATTACTGAGACCAGGTGGAATGTTGGTCACCTCCAAACCGATTCCCCATCCGACGAGTGTGCCATTTGCCTTCAGCGCCTGCAGAAAGCCATAGCCAGTTGCTATCGCACGACATTCGTTAAATTCGTCGGCTGAGGTACTTCAAAAGAATATTACAGTCCGGTTTTCACAACCTTCCGTCCCCTCGCAATGCAAGACTTTATCTGCCCGAAAAAGTTGAGACAGCAGCTACATTCGTCGCTGAGGGTGGAGGGGGAACAGCCTCCGAGCCCCACACAATCAAAGTGCCATCGGCCTTTAACGCGCCGGTTTGGTGGCCACCACAGGAAATCGCAACAACGTTGCTCAAATTGACTGGTACGTTGGTTAAAAGGAAACGCACCAATCAGCACCAGAATGGAAATGATGTGTATGCGTTGCGATGTCATACAGGTGATGCCGAACATTGCGGCTCACCTACCGCCGCCGAGAGCAATGGTGAAGCGCAGAACGGGCAATCAAATCCGAACCAAGCCACAAACCCAAAGCGCGGGCGGCGGTTAGGTGGAGCCGCCTTGTTGGGGGCCACTCCGGTGTCATCGCAGATTATACTCCAACTCTGAATGCTTACCTGCTTCTCAGTATTTTTTCGGCCTCTTTGGGAATCTCGACTTTTGTGGTCCCGATGTCCTTAACCACGGTGGTTGTAGTGACGTTAACTTCTCGCTCTCCGGCGGTAAAAGCAACTCGCCCTTCTACGTGATACTCAAATTTCACCAATGTCCCCTCTTTGACCCAGAATGTTGCGGTGCCTTTGGCTCCGGCTAACCTGAGAGCACGCTCCCCATCTGGGGCGCCGAATGCCACCAAACTCTTGGCTCCTTCTTCAGTGAGATCGCCAAAGTAAACTCCCTGGTCGCGTCTCTTGAGCTCCCTAGTCTTGCTGGCAAGGTCATCAGCCTCCACCGCGGGATCTTCACGGTTGCGAAGCACTCCCCCAATCTCACGGCCACCAAGCGCGGGAGTTGGACGCCATTCGTTGCGTAATTTCCTAGCGAGTTTTCCGCCGCTCATTGCTGATTCTCTTGTTGTCGCTGCGCCTGGCAAAGACGTTACGACATACATTCGACCGTCGTTGCTGATGCTCCCCTCAGTTTGGCCAGGGGGCTTGCTCGTGCGCGACCACCGATAATTATCTTTGGCGACCAGTTGTTTGATGGCGCCCCTGAGCTCTTCGCCTGGCCCGACTTGATCTGCCGCCCAAAGGGCTGTGGCTGCTATTCCGAAGATTGCCGCGACAATGAACTTTTTCATGCTGATCCTTACCTGTTTGGTATTTTTCTTAATCCACTGCCTGACCCAATTTCCAAAGCGTCCACTGCTCGGGATAGTGTCACCCGCGCTGCCGAGACGCTAAGATCTGCCGGATTTTCGAGCGACTCAGTGCCATATCAACGACCGCTCTCACTGGCGCCCGGCCAGCGAGCATCGACGTCCAGGCGTCCAGTGCCGGGTAGGGGCCAGGCTTGCGCCCGACGCCCCCCACGGACCCGTACGTGAGGATTTCCCTCATACGGTTCGTCAGTAATGGCCCTTGCGGGCCAAGAACCTTGCAGGTGACGAGACCACAAGGCGTATGACTATTGCTGCCCATCAGAACACGTGCATGATTCGCGGCAGGGGCAGCGCAAGTGTCTGCTCTACCTGTTCCGCAAAGCGTTCCCAACTCATCCGATTCATTGAATTACGTCGTCTGAGCCATTTCTTCCACATCACTCGCGTATGTTCATAGGCCACTTCCAGCATCTTATAGTTGCCTCTCACTCCGTAGTACTGATAGTGCCCACGTAGCTTGGCGCTTAAACTCCGATGCTGCTCGGCCAATGGCTCGTGCAGATGCTCTTTACACCAATCGCCGATGCCGCTCAAGAAACGGCTCAGCCGCTTGCCTTGGGTCTTGCGCTTGATTGTCCACCCGCCACTGCGCCTCTTGGCCCAGTAGTGGGTGAATCAGCACGCCCACGTGCAGCCACATCCCAATCAGTCTCAGGATCGCCCCGTCGTTCAGAGTATCAATGTCACCATCCGCAATCTCGATGCGCGATTTGGACGGAAAGCACCTGAGTTCTTGGAGCCGTGCGCGGTAATCCATGCGATGATTTACGCTACCGGGCCGAACGATGCGAGTCAGAAGCCGTGAAAAAATCGAAGTTCTGGTGACGCATGAGCGGGTTTTGGGCAATTTAGCCTCGGCGCGTTAATTTTCGATTTTACTAATATCCTTTTTTCTCAGGTTCTAAATGGGCCTTTAGAGGCAAGGTTTTTTCGTACGCGGGCAACCTCAGTTGCCCGCCGCGTTCAGCCACTGGCCGATGCCAACTTGGTCCGCCAGGTCAGCCGGATCCACTGTTGAATATTGTAGGTCAGGGCTGCCCACAAAATTTCCAGTCTCACTTTAATGAGTCCCCGCAGCCGAAACTGTTTTAACCCCAATTTGTCTTTGATCCACGCGTTGGGAAATTCCGCCACCGCTCCCCGCTGTCGATAAATTGCTTTGGCACCTTCGGTTTGCATCTTCTCAGCGAACTGGCGCACCGCCGGTGAATGGACAGCTCGGATCACCGAGCGACCATGATGCTGGTTACCCGGACAGCACTCTGAGCGAAACTGACAAACCGCACACACCTCCGCCTTGGCGACGTATTTGTGGAGCACTACTCCCGGACAAAATTCCCGACCTTTGGGCGTTAAACTTGCTCCAGTTGGACAGCGGTAAATATTTTGCTGCGCGTCATAGCTAAACTTGTCCAGGTGAAACTGCTCGCTCACGCCTCGCTGTTTCTGTTGGCCGGCCGAGCTCGTGTTCGGTTGGGCTAAAGGGCCAATCAAATCCACTCCTTGTTCGGCCATCGCTAAAATATTCTCCCGTGAAGTAAATCCGCCGTCGACTACCACTTGAGCGGGCTTGTGCCCCAGGTTTTGCTCGACTTGCGCTACCGCGTCAATCAGATGAACAAAGTCGCTGCCGCTCTGGCTTACTTGGGTCCCTACAATGATCCGGTGGGACGCTTCGGTGGATAACTGCACGTTGTAACTCGGAGCGTAACCCCCATCGGACTGCTTCATGATGCGCGCCTGCGGGTCGCTCCGGCTGGCGCGGGCCTGCTCTTTATCTTGCCCACGCTTGGCCTGGCGCACCTTTTGAACTTCCTCCAGCGCTTGCTCCAGTCTTTGCTGCCTTTCGCGCAGCGCTCGCTCCCGCGCCGCCCGTTTCCGGCTCGGCTCTTCCTCCTCACGTGGATCACCCATCGCCTGGACTTGTTTACGGGCTGTCTCCAAATGTTCCTTCAAGCGTTCCTCACGCCGGAAACTGTCCGCCCCAGCACAGGCTTTGATCCGCGTGCCATCGTGCATCACCCGCTCCAAACTTACCAATCCCTCCGAGCTGAGCACTCCTAACACTTGCACAAAAAGCTCACGCAAAGTCGCATCATGCTCCACACGAAAGTCCGACAAGGTGTGGTGATTGATCTCTCCTAACCCGCACAGCCACTGAAAGGCTGGTTCATAAGTGCATCGGCGCGCGATCTCTCGTGCCGAACTGATCCCTCGGCTATACGCATAAATCCACAAGCTCACTAACAACCGTGGATCCCAAGGCGTGCGCCCCGCACTGCCCGCCATAGCTTCAATAGGCGCATAGAAACCATCCAGCTTTACACGACCTGACAGCTCCCAAATCGCACGAGCCGGATGGTTCAACTCGATAAGCCGTTCAACATCCATCATCTGCCAGGTTAGTTGAGAACGATTGACGGCCTTAACTCTGAAACGGGCTGAATTAACTGTCACTACATCCGGCTGCGCTACCACTGGAACGCTCTTTAAACCCGGTAAAGCTTCTTGGCTTGCCCCAGGCTGGTTCATGAGCCTCCCGCTTTTTTTCGAGTGCTGGTTTGTACTCGCCGAATCTCAAATGTGTTTCGGTCCTTGATCACCCATTCGAGTTCCTCGCCTTTTTCCATCTCCAGCGCTGCTGCCAGCGGAGCCGGACAGATCAGGTAATACTGGCGATTTTGACCGCCCCGTTGAATTACTTGCAGTTTGGTCTGGTAAGCCATGCACTAGACTAGCTATAACGCTAGTTTAAAAGCAAGGATTTTTTCACACCTTCTCAGTGGCGTCGGGGCAAGGACGCTCGATACTGGACTGACGCGGAATCCCGCCGTCCACTGCACTCGCCAGGTTAGTCGTTCTCATCCGCAAACTCGGTGTCCCACACGACACCCTGGGCGCTGATCTCAAGCGCAGCGGCCCTGCGCAACTCCTTCCAAGGATGACTGCTGGTTTCATACTGAACGATCTCGTAGCGCCGGCCACACGTGCGCCAACTGGTGCATGGTGCCACATTCGGCTGCTCGTTCCAAGGAAGACCCGCGAGCTCTTTCAGCCGCGCAACGGCCTCTGCGAGCGTTGCATGCTCGCTGCATTGCTCAGCGTGTGCTTCGTCCTCCACTATGAACCGGGTCGGCATAGTTCACGACTAACGCCCGCGCTCACTCGCGCCGCATAGCGGATGCTCGGTATCAAAGACGAACGCGGTCGAGGCGTCGAGTGGGGCGCGATAGTTATGCTGAATGTTCCGGCAGCTTGCATATACGTAGCGAACCCAGTCCGACATTGTAGCGAGGTTTTCCACCTCCTTATCGGGGATCTGAATCTTCAACTTTTCCTCGAGCCACAGCACCACCTCGACAGGTTCAAGGTCGGTCATCTTCAAATCTTCAATTAGACGGACAGACGGGCCATGTTCCAACACCCCAATACTCTCGGCTCCCGCGAAGGCATTCGCAACAGCGCGGGCCGCGTGCTGCATGCCGGGTTCAAAGTAACGCGCCGCCCAAGCTGAAGCCCCGGCTTCGCGGTCCGCTACTAAACGCCCCCGGCGCTCACGGACGCGAGCCGGAGTCGGAAACTTTCCAAGAAACCAATCAAGAGCCCGCATAACAAATAATCGGCGTCATATTAGACGTGTTGTTTGGCGTCATGCGCCAACGTAAATATTGTCAAAACTCTTGTCGATAGGATCTCATGCCGAAATGGGGTTTACTATTGGAAAAGCAAATACGTCGTCCCCGGGAGAAATTGAGGTCTGAACATCCCGTCCAAGTAGGGGCAGGTGATTAACCCGCCCGCACCCTCCTAAGAACCGTGCGTGAAACTTTCGCTTCACACGGCTCGAGCCTTTCTCAGGACGCCCCCGTGCGGGGCATCCCGGTAATCGTTTGGAATAACGTAGGCATCCTGAGCCCCTATACGCCCGCTAAGACCATCTGGCCAGTCTTTTCGCGAGGCAAGGTGCGCCATGCAAAACAGCGACGCTGCTCAAAATACTTGGTGTAAACAGGGTCATAAGGGTTAGCCTCTCCTCTGACCTTGATATGCCAGTCCAGCGCTGTCCGGGGAGGAGTAGAGCCGCAGATAGATTCCAGATAATCGGACCAATATCTAGCCCCTTTTGATTTCTTAGAATTAAGCTCTTTTCTTCCATCAAAGTAAATCGAGTTCAATTCAAGCCGGACTCTACCGAAACTGACTCTAAATTTGTAAAAACTTCATAGAAACTCCTGTGAAGATTGAATGTATGGACATTGCTATTCTCGCTCTGGATTCTAACGCTATCGGCAGTTGGATACTCTACTGTTCCATAAAGCATTTGGTTAGATAATCAAACTGTTCGGACCGATGCCGTCGCTATTGGCGTAGTTAGAAGTTGGCGTGAAATTATACAGGCCGTATAATCTCTGCCGTCAGTATTTACTTTTAAAGGAATGCCAATACCAAAAACTCCCGCCCACTAGCCGCCGTCCCATACAGGGTGTACTCGGGAGTTGCGGGCAACTCGCAATCGTGGAAGGTTAAGTGGCAGGAGGGAGGGACGCGTTCCATGAGGACGAAGAAATCATTTAAAGACAGGATGCAGGCCAGAGCGCTTGAGCGCTGGGAGAATGAGGGTGGCCGAATCGCCAGGAGAGTCCGGGGCGAGCCGCAACGGCTTGCAATTCAGAATTCGGTAGTTCAACAGAAGCCATCGAGTCCGGTGCGGCGTTGAAACCCGCTGAGGCAATGACTGAGGAGACTCAGCACTGCGACAACGCGCAATGAACGCAGAATACATCGCCTTGGCTCTAATCCTCGCTGCGGCTCTGGTGTTGTTCTGGACTCAATGGGTTCGGACGGATCTAACCGCGCTGATGGTGACTGTGCTGCTGATTCTGCCGTGGCCTCATCCAGGCGGTGAGTGGCGCGGCATTCTTACGTATCAAGAAGCGTTTGCGGGGCTGGGTAGCCCTGCCGTGGTGATGGTGACGGCGATGTTCATCTTCGGGGCGGCGATGGTGCGGGCGGGTTCAGCAGAACTGCTCGGGCGGCGGCTGTTCGGGGCATGTGCCTGCAACGAACTGCTGTTGCAGTTGGCCATTCTCGGAATCACGACGGTGACATCGATGTTCATCAATGATACGACCGTGGTGGTGATCTTCCTGCCGGTGATCATCGCGGTTTGCCGCGAACATGGACTTTCGCCCTCTCGGTATCTGCTTTGGGCTGCCTTCGGATCGCTGTTGGGCGGCCAATGGACGTTGATCGGGACGCGCAGTAACATTATTATCAGCGACTTTCTCCATCTGGAAACGGGGCGTGGAATGGGGTTTTTCGATCTGACGCCTGTCGCGGCGGTAGTGTTTGTAGTATGCGGATCATTCATGGCGGTACTCGGGCGTCGATGGCTTCCGAAAGGAGCAAACGAGTCGGATATCGACAGCCGACTCGCCAGGGAATACCTCACGGAGGTAATGGTGACGCCCGGCTCAAGGACGGCGGGAAAGGCGCTCGAGCAAATCCCCTTGGGGAAGCGGAACGATTGCACTGTGGTGGAAGTCATTCGAGGAGCGCAGCGACTGCCCCCGTCGGGGTGGTTGAAATTGCAGCCGGAAGATGTGCTGGTGTTGCAGGGGTCAGTGCCGACTATCAACCAATTACTGCAATCGCCAGATTATACGTTCAAGGAAGAACTGCAGATTGATCGCCGCACATTGCGAAGTGCGGACCTGTTGACGGTTGAAGCGCTGGTCGGGCCGCGATCGGATTACGCGGACAAGAGCCTTGGAGAGAGGAAATTCAAGGAGGATTACGGGTTCGCGGTGCTCGGGATTTCGCGCCGCGGGATGACGCTGGAAAAGCGGCCGATAGAAACACAATTGGAGTTTGGGGATTCGCTCCTGCTGCTTGGACATGTGAGCGGCCTGGAACGGTTGCGTCGCAATGAGAACCTCATTTTGCTGGGGCACGAGACGATTCACCGAATCAATTGGACAAAATCGCTGATCACCTTCCTTTTGCTGATCGGGGTTGTTGGCACGGCTGTGACGGGCGTGCTGAATCCGGCAGTATCGATCCCTCTGGTGGCGGTACTGGTGCTGCTTTGCAGGTGCATTGATCTTGAGTCGGCGTACGACGCCGTGGACTGGCAGGCGATCTTCACAACAGCAGGGATGATTCCGTTTGGCCTGGCGGTGGAGAAAGCCGGGGCGGTGCAGGCATTAGCAAACTGGGCTGTGGACCGAATGGCTGGTTTTGGCCCGACATTACTGCTCGGGTTGTTTTTGGTCTTGGCGTTGCTCCTGACGCATTTCATCGACAACTCAGCGACAGCGGTGATCCTGGCGCCACTAGGATATGAGATGGCGATTGAACTCAGAGTAAATCCATACCCGTTTATGATAGGACTTGCGATCTGCATCTCGGCCTCGTTTAGCATACCCATCGCGCATGAGAGCACCATCCTTGTGATGGGTCCGGGCCGCTACCGCTTTAAACATTACCTGAAAATTGGAGGGGTTATGGCGATCCTGACGTTCCTTATTGCAACCTGGCTTACGCCTTTGGTATGGCCCTTTCGGTAGAAGGAGGATAACGAATAATAAAGATCAAATGCGCGATCCTGGTGGATGGCCTAAGCCCCGCGGTCGCAAGGATCTCGTTCAGGCCTTGGCCCACGCTCGCTACTTTGGCCGGTGATGGATGAAGGTAAGATTGTGGGCTTGCTGCCCCTGGAGAATATCGGCGAACTTGTCATCGTCAAATCGGCGGCCGCGGGGAGCGGCAAGCTCGGGTTGAATCTGACCAAAAGCGATTCGAACAACAGCGCAACGTTTATGAAATACAAAATGATTACCATTGCCATCGCGGCAGCTTCGCTATTCGCGTCAGATTCCAGGGCCGCTGATACCTACATCATAGATCCTGCACACACTCAGGTGGGATTTTCTGTGAAACACCTGGGTATTAACAACGTCAAGGGCAAGTTCAATAAGTTCGCTGGGTCGATTGTATTGGAAAACGGCACAATCAAAGAGGCCAGTGGAACGATTCAGGTTTCAAGTGTGGACACGGGCGTCCAGCAACGAGATGATCATCTACGAAGCCCGGATTTCTTCGATGCCACCAATTACCCTACAATCACATTTAAAACCAGGGGTATCAGGAAGGAACCCGTGTTTACACGACACAGGCTACCTGATGGCCGGATCACAATGGTTGCCGATTTCACGATGCACGGTATCACCAAGGAAATACGATTGCCAGCTCGAGAGATGGGACCAGCGAAAGACCCATGGGGCACCGTGAAAATTGGACTGGAAGCTAACCCAAGTTCGTCAGTCCGCAGCTAATTTAGCGTAATTCCGATGGCTGCAGGGCGAGAAATACGCGCTAATTTGAATTATGGAGGTTGGGAAAAGGTTGTAGTGGAGAACAGCCTGTTGTAAGGCACCGGAGCGGTGGGCATGATACGGTCATGTTTTTGCGCCGCAATCGCCGCACAGTCGATGGGCAGACATACGATTACTGGACGCTGGTGCGCACTGTTCGCACAGCAAAAGGTCCGCGACAGGAAACGATTGCTTCGCTGGGCAAAACTCCGGGACTGGATGAACGCAACCGTCACTGCTGGGAGGAGGTGGCCGACCTGCTGGAAGGCCGTTGTCCAAGACCAAGGCAAGGTGAACTGGGCCAAGCCTTCTCTGAGGAAGAGCAACAGCCGCAGTGGGCTGAGGTGGACCTGCGAGGAGTCAGCGTGGAGCGAGTGCGTGACTTTGGCCAAATCTATCTGGCCCTTTCGCTGTGGCGACGTTTGGGATTGCACCAGGTCTTGCAGGAGGTGATCGAGCCCGGACATGAGGACGTGAATTGGGAACTGACAGCTTGCATTCTGACCATCGCCCGCTTTTGCGACCAGAAGAGCGAACTGGAGGTAGCGCAGCGCTGGTATGGCGACAGCGCCCTGCAGGATTTGCTGGGTGTTGGTTTTGGGCAGGTCAATCCGAGTCGGCTTTACCGCGGATTGGACGTATTGCACGAGCACAAGGACCGGCTGTGCAAACATCTTCATGAGCGTTACCAAAGCTGGTTTGGAATTGAATTTGAGTTCCTGCTTTACGACGTGACCAGCACTTATTTCGAAGGTCAAGCCTTGAACAATGAGAAGGCGGCGCGCGGTTATTCGCGCGACCAGCGTCCGAACTGCAAGCAGGTCAACATCGGTCTGGTGGTCACACCCGAGGGCTTACCGGTGGGCTATGAGGTGTTCGCCGGGAACAGGGCGGATGTGACTACGGTGGAGGACATGGTCGAGTTGATGGAAACCAAATACGGCAAACCCAAACGGATCTGGGTGTTGGACCGCGGGATGGTCAGCCAGGACAACATCGACTTTCTGCGGGAGCGACAAGCCCGTTACATCGTGGGCACGCCCAAGAGTCAGCTCAAGAAGTTCGAAGCTCGTCTGTTGGAGGATAAGGACTGGACTGAGGTTCAGGCTGGAGTGGAAGTCAAATTGGTGGCCCACCCGGATGGCAAGGGCAGCGAACAATACGTGTTGTGCCGCTCGAGCGCTCGTCGACAGAAGGAAGCAGCGATGATCGAACTGGCTCGCCAGCGTCTGCGCAAGCAGTTGGACAAGACGCACACGGCCCTGCAGCGTCGGCCTACACAGGATGCCGGAAAGGTTGAGCGGCGCATCGGGCGGTGGCTGGGCCGATTTCCATCGGCTGAACGGTTGATCGAAGTGAGCGTGGAACGTGATGAGCAGCAACGGGCCTGCGGACTCAAGATAACTGAGCGTGCGCAACGGACGCAATGGGCTGCCCATGCCCACGGAGCGTATTTGCTACGGACCAACTGCCTGGAGAGAGACCCGGCGCAGCTCTGGCGGTGGTATATGCAACTGACCCAAGCCGAAGATGCGTTCCGAATCAGCAAGAGCGATTTGAACCTGCGTCCGGTGTTTCACCAGAAAACCGAGCGAGTGGAATCGCACATATTAGTTTGCTTCTTGAGTCTGGCGTTGTGGCGCACGCTCGAACAATGGATGCGAGGCAAGCATCTGGGCAACTGCGCCAGGCAACTGGTCAAGGAAGTGGCCACAGTTCGCAGCATGGACGTTGTTCTACCGATCCGCGATCCATCGAGTAACGAGACTCGCCAGGTGCGCTTGCGGGTGGTGGCACGGCCGGATCGCCCGGTTGCCGAGTTGCTGGTCCGGCTTGGTGTGGAGCTGCCGGGCGGCCCCAAACTCGTGCAAAATGTAGTGGAGAAAAACCGGGGTTGATCTTCGAAAACCCCAGCAAATCCTCGCTTTCCATCCCCGAACTGGCGAACTTGGGCTAAGGGAAAACTGAATCGCAAAGACTACGGCATTAAGTTCAATCAAGTATTAGAAACGGGGGCCTTGGTCGTTGGTGATCAGATCGAGATCGAAATCAACGCTGAAGCAATCAAAGTAACGGCAGTTAATAGCGCTTCGCCAAAGTAATGGGGGAAAGACCATGAAAACGGCGTACATCGTGCGGGCCCGAACGCAGGGAGTCTCGTTCTCGCCGCATTGTGTTCGGGACAGACTTTACCCCAAACACTCATCATACAGCGCGTGCCGTTGCAAATGCGCCTTTGGCGATCCCAAATAACACCAAAAATCACTGCCGCCGCCGGACTCCACCGTCCGGACCCAGTTCAGCCACGAGCTTGAAATGATCGCGTTGAAGGCAAAACTGTACATCCGCGCTCAAATCGGGGTTGGCAAGCAAACGCCTGCCATTGCGAGAACGGGCAATTGCACCTGCAAGATTGGTTCGTTCCATGCGAAACAGACTCCGGGCCATCTCGGCGGAATCAGCAATAGTCCCACTCATGTAATTGCCCCAAACCAGCTCGCAAAGACCTCCGGCAGCAAGCACATCTTCAAAAGCTGCCTGCTCGAAAGTCCCGCTGCAAACCATCATGAGATGACGGGGTGGTTCCCGGCGCAGAAGCTCCGCGGTGGCGCTCAAATTCAAAAAGGAACCAACCAAAATCGTCCAGGCGCGGGCACAGGCGCGTAGCGCGCGGGTTCCATTTGTGGTGGTCATGGCAATGGCCCGCCCCCGAACTGCACTGGCGGTAAACTCTCGGGGCGAGTTGCCCAGGTCAAAAGGGATTGTGCCGGTCAGGTTGCTCTGAATACGAACGCCATCACGCTCACCAGCGAGCAGCAGGTCCGGATGCTTGCTGCGCATGAGTACGGCTTCAGAGATTTCCGCCACAGGAAAGATAACTTGCGCGCCATTTGCCAGGGCGGTGATCATGGAACTGGTTGCGCGCAATACATCAAATACAACACAAACCACTTCGCTCAGATCACGGCCTTCCAATGCGGCAAAATCCGCTGGCGTAAAAGTGACCTCGAGTGTGCTTTCTGTCATATTAAGTTCTGCTTTTCGCAGCAGGCTTGACACGTGGAGTGGTGCGTCGCGCAGTAACACGTTTGCCAGTTCTGTGACTCGTACGAATTTTAGTTCTCATGTAATGAAATAAGTATTGCTGCGCGTAACCCGCATTGGGGCCGAAATAAGTTGCAGCGAAAGAATGTAACCGCTTTAAATTGGGACGGCGCCGTGGGAAATAAAGTTGGCGTAACGCTTTGGCCACCCAAACGTCCACGGGAAAAGCAGATTGAGCCCCATAAGCAAAAAGCAAAACACAATCGGCAATCTTGCGGCCCACACCTGGCAATTGCATTAACTGGTTTCGGGCCTGATCAACAGGCAGGTCCTGCAAGCTGGCAAGAGAAATTTCCCCCTCCACGATCGCCCGCGCGCTCCCAAGAAGATAAGGTGCACGGAATCCCATTTTGCACTCGCGTAATTCCGATTCTGTAACCTGAGCTAAGCGGCTCGCTGTCGGGAATGAATAGACAGCCGGAGACTCCGGAGGGGTCAGAAGCTTCTCGCCGAACCGTTCACAAATATGCCCGATAATCTGCTGAATCTGGATAATTTGTTTGCTGGAAGAAAGAATGAATGAAGCCAGGCATTCCCACGGGTCCTGGCGAAGTAAACGCAAGCCATGACACGCCTTCACAGCGCTTTGCATAGGTTCGTCATCGGGGAAGGACTTTAACAACGGGGAAAGATCCACTTCCAATTGCAAATAATCGATTAACCAGAGCCAGTCGTCTGCCGGACCGGTGGTCTCCGCAACAATTTTAAAAGGCTGTGTGGACAGACGCACCCATCTGCCGCTCACTACCCCACTCCACACTTCCCCGCACTTTTGCCATCGAAATGCCTGCCCCGAGCTGAGAGTGGCATCCAAATCGTATTCCTTCACAGGAAAACTGTGTCTGACTGTTGCACTGGACATCAGGCAGGGTCTTTCCAAATCGAATTATCGCAGACCACGGCAGGCAAAAAATTGAAAACGCCACAAAAGGCGTTTGTGATCCAAAACTTCGCGAACGCCAAGATCTTCGACCGACTCGAACTCCTGACGCAGTTTGTCAGGAGCCGATTGAGTCTTCAAATCGTCCCGACTCAACTCGACAATGAAAATAGCGTTTTGGCCTTTGCGCGAGGTGTATCCTGGCCAAAAATAAAACTGATTGGCCGGGACACTGCTGGAACGGCAATAAACCAGAGGAGGATCGCTCTGACGCGCCTCGGGTAGATAGAATGTGATTTCGCCAACGGTCCGATAATGAGCAGCGATCATGAAAACCGGCTTGCCTTCGGCCATCAGTTCCCGGCGCACTTCTGAGGCCGCGGCGGCTACACCTTTCCATCCTCGGGCGCGATGTAGAGGATCCTTGTTGATCGGTAAAAAATGGCCCGTCAGTTTTCCGATTAACTCCGTGTCGTGGCAAATGATGACCGCTGGCAATCCGATCGCCAACCCCGCCACAAAGGCTCTTTTCAGAGACCGCACCCCCAGTCGCCATTGGGTATCCCAATAACCAACCATCAAGCAAAACAGGGGCAGCACTGACGGGACAATCCAATTGGGCAGGATCCGTGAATGAAAAGACCAGAAAAAATATACCAGAAACAAAGGGGCGCCCATGGAGAAAAAATAAACCAATAGTGGGTTGTGCCGGTTGCGACGCCAGAAGACAATCGCCGCCCAAACCATCGCAACAAAGAATACAGGGTTCAGCAGCAGGAATTCACTCGCCAAAAAATCCAGCACCGCGGGCGACCATGGTTCACCCGCTTTGGCGTTCCCTGCGACGTGGCTAATCGTGATCCAATTGTGTTGCTGATTCCAAATCAAAACCGGGAGGGAACAAACCAGATTGATGAGCAGAGCCAACCAGATGCCTGGCTGGCCAAGTTGTTTCCGCGCCTTGGGCCAGAGTGCAAAGAATAGTGCCCAGCATAGCCATTGAAACAAAGCCGTATACTTGCTTAGAAAGCCAAACCCCATCCATAGACCCACCCATAGCCAGGAGCGCGTGGTTGCGTTCGGTTGGACCGCTCGCCAGCCCGCAAGCATGGCAAGAGTCCAAAACAAAACCGAAAACACATCCACTGTCATGAGCACGCCCCCAACAGCCAGCAGCGGAGTTGCTATGGTAATCAGCAGCATGAAAAAACCGGCGCGAGCGTTGAGCTCACGCGCAAAGAAGCGCAAAAGTAAAAAGCTCAGGATCGCTGAGGTGACCGGTGACAAGAAACGCACCCCAAATTCATTATCGCCAAATAACGAAGTGCCCAGAAAATGAGCATACGCGATAAAAGGAGGCTTACTATAGTAAGAAAGCGCAAGATGCTTGGACCAGAGCCATTGATAAGCCTCATCACCCGTTAACTGGATGGTGTCGCCGGCAATATAAATCAAACGAGCCGCCAAAATAACCACAGTGAGCAGGTATCCCAACCGGAGCCATTGCAGATCGGGCGTGCCATGCGGAACTTCGATGGATGAGAGCGGCTGTGCATCGCTCGGGGTACCCAGTTCATATGCGGGTTCGGACTGCTCCAGCATTGGAGGACGAGGATCAACGATTGAAGGAAAATTTTGCCACCAGATCGGGAACCATTTGCGTCCTGCCCATCGCCAAAGGCTCTCCAAGCAATAAATGCTCGCTGCAGCATAACCCGCTCCCAGTATCGCGCCTGCGAGGACATCACTTGGATAATGAAATCCGTTGTAAATTCGCGAGAATCCAACACACATCGCAGCGGGCAGTAAGAACCAGATCGTTGAGCGATAGTAAATAAAAGCTACCATCATCGCGGCAAACCAATTGGCGGCGTGAGAAGAAGGCATGCTACCGGTGGCCATGGCGCGATTGGATGGATTTGCGGTTTGAACATCCGATGGTTCCCTGTTTCGGACCTTGGCGCCGGGTTGTCGAACCTCGGTCAAAACGACATACGGTCGGGGGCGTTCCACGCCCTTTTTTATGACGCGACAGATCCAGTGATCGCCAAGCGGCAATATCAATGCCAATAATAATACGCAGACCAGCCCACGCCTGCCGCCCTTCCAAATGAGACAAAGGGCGGTGAGAAAAAGAACCGGATAAAAGAAAGCGTTCCCGCTCAGGAACGGCATAACCAGATCAAGAACGGGGTTGGCCAATTTTCCATTAATCCATCGGAAAATTGCGAGATCCAGGGTTTGCAGTGACTGCACGAATCTCAGTTTAGGGTTTGCGTCACCCGGTCTAAAGAGGAAAGAGGCAGCATGAAGGACCTGGGCTTTCTACATGAGCCTGTTGGGATCAGAAAACAATCAATACTGAACGACGGACTTGATGGGATATTGTTTCAATTTTTCACGGCCTTTGAGAAAACTCAGTTCAATGAGAAACGAGATTTGCAGGATGGTTGCGCCAAGCTTTTGCACCAGCGCTGCTGCTGCTGCCGCAGTGCCTCCGGTTGCAAGCAAATCATCAAGCAGGAGCACACGACTCCCGGGCTTTAAAGCATCGACGTGAACGGCCACTGCTGCCGTGCCGTACTCAAGTTCATACTCTTCTTCGTGAGTTTGATAGGGTAACTTGCCCTTTTTGCGAATGGGAACAAAACCGGCCTCAAGCTTAATTGCCGCCGCGGCCGCAAAAATAAACCCCCGCGCGTCAATGCCCACGACAGCGTCTACGATCCCCGGCTTCAATCCGTCCGTAAGCAAGTCAATGCTGCCCGAAAAAAGGCGCGCATCGGCCAGCACCGGAGTGATGTCTTTGAATTGAATTCCGATTTTGGGAAAATCAGGAATATTCCGGATGGCGCTCGCGATTTCGTCAGCCCTGGGAGGTGACGCGATCATGGTTTCCTCATTTTGGTTAAACAGGTTACTCACTAACTCAGTTAGCGAATAAAGGGCATGATCCGCAAGAGGAATTTTCCACAAGCGTCTCATAATGTGGAGTGCGGCGGCAAACGGAGTGCGACGCCGCTTTTCCTACGAACCTCAACGCATGCTCAAGGTTTAGTCGACCATTCCTATCTAATCGTAGGGAAAGCGGCGTCGCGCTTCGCTTGCCGCCGCACTCCAAAAACAGAAAATACCTGAAATAGCGATATTACCCCGACGAAATCATGTTTTCGTCGTTTCCATTTTTTCAATCATCTTTCGAAGCTTTTTCAAAGCGATGTTTTGAATTTGACGGACGCGTTCGCGGGTGACCCCGAATTTTTGACCGACTTCTTCCAGCGTTTTCTGAGGCCCGCCATCCAAACCGAAACGAGCGCGCAGAATAGTAGCCTCGCGCGGATCTAGGGTCTTGACCATTTCCTGCAACATGCGTGTCACAGTTTTTTCTTCTAACTGCTCGTAAGGTGTGTCAGCGCTTTCGTCCTGAACCACTTCGGCAAAATTGTTCGAATCTTCATCCCCAATCGGGGCATCCAGCGAGGCGGGTCTGATTGCGGCCATGCGCATCTGGGCTACGCGGGAAGCTGCAATGCCGAGTTCCTCACCCAACTCGTCATCGGTAGGTTCACGACCCAACTCTTCCTGCAACCGCATGGCCGTGCGCCGCATTTTAGAAATTTTGTCCACCAGGTGCACTGGCAGCCGAATAGTCTTGGACTGGTTCGCTAGAGCTCGTTTGATGGATTGTTTAATCCACCAGGACCCGTAAGTGGAAAGTTTGCCCCCTTTGGCAGGATCAAATCGTTCAACCGCTTTCATTAACCCGATATTGCCTTCGCTGATTAAGTCCAACAGGGGCAGGCCAATGCCTTCGTAATCTCGAGCAATTTTTACAACCAAACGCAGATTGGCTTTGATCATTTGTTCCCGCGCCTTTTTGTCCCCTTTCTTGATGCGGGCGGCGAGGTCGATTTCCTCCAGGGGCGTCAGCAGCTTGACCTGCCCTATCTCGCGCAAATACAGCTTAATTGCAGTGTCGCCATCATACCCCGAGCGTTCCCGGGCACGAGGTTCGCTGGCCGCTGCCCGGTTGGTTTCCGCTTCGATTGCGGCGGTAGCTTCTTCAACGTCTTCCTGCTTGATGGGTTCCTCTTTGGCCAAATCCTCTGCACGCGGTTCTTCATCCTCTGAGCTAAGGATAACACTCGAGCGCTTCTCTGGCGGTGGAATAACAGCTAAAACAGGGGGGCGTTTTCGGGAGGTGCCGCGTCGAGGGGTCGAAGCTGCCCGCGGCTTTTTTTTGCGGCTAACTTTGTGATTTTGATTCTGGGTCGCCATAAAGCGGGCGAAGAATTTACGTCGTTCGTTGGTTATTAAGCGTATCGGACCAATGCCGTTTTGCATGATCAACACCCGATACCAAAAAAAGATGCGGGGTCATATAGGTTATTTTGCCCATTAAATGCAAGCAAAGCCTGAAGATTGGGACGGTCTGCAATAGTAGATTCGCGCTTATCTAATACCCCCGAATCGTTTGACAATCATAGTTTTTAGTCTGCTAACCCAACTCAGATCACCCGAGTCAGCCCCTTCCCTCCTTCGAAATTCTCTTATTGAGACGTCCACGAACATCTTTATGTTCAAATTCAGCCAATTCCGTGCCAAAAGCCGATTTGCTTCGTAGCAGGGTTCAAGTATGTGTCTAATGGATAGGTCTATTTCCGTTATTTATAAATCAGATACTTTTTTCGGCGGGAAACAAACTCTTCTCGGCCCGTTTTCCAAAGAGAATGAATTTCATTCAACGATTTGCCTGCTTGGATAGCGTCCATTGTCTCAGGATGCAGGAGCAAATGTTCAATTCTCTCAATTTCGAATTGGTGGGGATACCACTCATGTAGAAGATTCGCGGTCATCAGGGTTATATCCACAGGCTGGCAGGCAGCGCGATTGGTAACCAGAATGAATACGCCTCGACAGAGTTGATCCTTGTGAATGCTTTGTTTTGGGGTGAACTGAATGGGGATAAATCGCACCCCAGGCAGGGAGGCTTTATTGAGTTCCTCGGCCAAACGGACATCTTCAATGTATGGCGCGCCAATGACCTCGAAAGGTGTGTCGGTCCCTCGTCCTACGGATAATGCGGTTTCCAACAGTCCTATTCCGGGATACAGAGTGGCTTGTGTCAAATTCCGCATGTTAGGCGAGGGATTACTCCAGGGTAAACCCGTTTCATCGAACCACATCTCCCGTGACCAGTTCTCCAATTCGATGATAGTAAGGTTAGCGTTATAGCCGCGCTCGACATTGAACATCCTGGCAAGTTCCCCAATAGTCATGCCGTAACGTAAGGGAAGTGAATGAAAACCGACAAAACTGGTTTCTCCACTGAGCACCGGCCCATCGATGGTCACTCCGTTGATTGGATCGACACGATCCAGCACGAAAAAGGAAACACCTGCAGCAGCGGCAGCCTCAAGGCACAATCCCATGGTGGAGATGTAGGTATAGAAACGACAGCCAACATCCTGGATGTCGAAGACCAGGGCATCGATCTTTTTTAGCTGTTCGGGGGCAGGTTTTTGACTTTTTCCGTAAAGACTGAAGATGGGAAGACCGGTTCGTTCATCCGTTGCATCATTGACTGCCTGGTCCATCATACCGCGAATGCCATGCTCAGGGCTAAACAGGGCAGTCAGAGTTACACCAGGCGCTTTTAGAAGCAGATCGATGGTTGCGGTGCGCTCCCGATCATGACCGGTTTGATTTGTAATGAGGCCGATCCGTTTACCTTTAAGCGGAAGATAGTTGTTTTTTACCAGTACGTCAATGCCGTTCCGTACGGTCCCCTGCCCTCGTCGCTGAGATTGCGAGCCGTGCTCCTCCGCTGCCGGCCGGGGAGCAAGCGCCCCGGGAACTCCCGCGAAATTAAAATCGTCAATCGCTTCTGCGGCTCTGCTTCCCAGTTCGCGACGTAAGTCACTAATGTTGCCCTTTTCGCTCGGATGATTGCGGTTTGATAGAAAAATCAAGAACGACTGGGAAAATGGATCAATCCATATGGAGGTGCCGGTCCAACCTGTGTGTCCATAAGAGCCAAGGGGAAAATATTGTCCTCGAGGCCCGCTATAGTTGGAGTCGATGTCCCAGCCCAGACCACGTCGTTCCGGTATGGAGTTTGGCGTCTGGACGCTGGTCATCTTTTTGACTGTCTCAGGCCGAAAAATACGAGTGCCCTCCAACTCGCCGAGATTAAGCATCATGCGAGAAAATCGGGCGAGATCATGTGCCGTGGTGAACAATCCGGCGTGACCGGCGACGCCACCCATATTCCGAGCTGTAGGATCATGAACAACGCCTCGCCAGGGAACACCGTTCACCACTTCAGTGGGAGCAATGCGCTTCAATTTGCTTGCCGGCGGCAAATAGCCCGTATCCACCATTTTCAACGGTTGAAAGAGCTGTAGTGCAACAAATTCTTCAAGGGGAGTCTTGCTGACGCGCTGAACAATTTCCCCGAGAAGCAAAAAATCAATGTCACTATAACGAAAAATTGTGCCGGGCGTGCTCTGTGGTTTCTCCTGGCACATTCTTAACCTCGCCTCTTCCATGCCGTGCCAGTTGCGCTTGCTATCGATACCAGGCCGCAAGCCTGAGGTATGATTCAAAAGATGGCGCACGGTTATAGCTTCTCGTCCTTCCCCGTTAAATTCAGAAATATAGTCTTGCACGGGTTTTTCCAAATTCACTTCCCCTCTTTCGACCAGCATCATAATTGCCGGAGTAGTCGCGATAACCTTTGTGAGTGAAGCTGCGTCAAAAATTGTATCCTCAGTCATCTGTTCCAATTCCGGCACCAGAGCACGATGGCCATAGGCTTTATGATAAGCCGAGCTTCGATGTTCCAACCAGAGAACTCCTCCAGGACACGATTTTCCGGCAATGGCCTGGTTGATTGCTGCATCTATTGCCACCAGTTTTTCGGATCGGAAACTCCCCTCCTTTTGTCCAGCCGAAGGGAGTCGGCCGGTGAGAAAAATGGTTAGGAAACAAACAACGAGTGAACGCCGAAAATCTTTCATCCCCCCCAATCACTTTCCAGCGCGTTCACATCTCTTCAGCATGGCTTCAAAAATTCGGGCTGGAGGATCGCCCAAGGAAAACTGAATTCGATATCGCATCTCTGCAATTTCCTAATTTCGTTTTGTTTGGGCAACTACTTTGACCTTGGCGATCGCCGAAGAGGCAAGCTCGCAAAACATCGAATCAACCTGATGGTTGTTAAAACCTGCGTCTTGGAGAAGCCTGAGCTGTCGCCGTAGTAGAGCCGCCGCAATCCACAAACCCAAGGAAACGGGCGGTAATGCGATTTTCGTTGGCTAATCGATAACTGAGCAGACGAACTCGGGCAAAGGCCACTACATGATACAGACTGTTATTTCCTTTGCCAGTGGCTCGGTCCCAAACGGGTACGGTGATGTCAATCGTCTTGAGAATGTCCAACTCTTCCCGCACTTGATCGCTATTCGAAATACCAGGTGTCCCCTGAACCCAGTCGCCAATTGATACAACATGATCGCTGCGGTTTTTCGGATTGATATAGGTGCTGCTGTTGCCCGGAGGAGTAAGGCTTGTGGCCAGTGTTGGCTCGCTAGGGCTGCCAGCCCAGGTAAGCCAGCCAAAATTCCCAAACTGCGAGCCGTTGTAAATATCGCGTACCACGCTGCCGATATGAATTCCTGACAGCGACTGGATGTTGAGGGCTATGGGATAAAGATCACCAATCCCGGTCACCGAGACAAAGGTCGAGCACTCAGCCGTGCACCCGCCGGCATTTAAAACATTCACAGTGATCACATTTGTGCCATTCTGGAAAAGAGCAATCAGTTCGACCCGCGATGTAACAGGAGGGCTGCTGGCTGGAACGATGTTGGTTTGAACGGGAACCCCGTTTGCCGTCCAGACGACCACCATCTGAGCACCGGCCGGATCTCTCACATCCACAAAAACAGTTCCCACGGTGCCAGATTGTGGAGCGCAACCTAAAGTAGCGGGAGGAGAACAAACAATTATCGGGGCACCTCCGGTCTGCACCGTGACGCTGGTTGAACAACTGGCCGAGCAGCCGTTTGGATCCGTGACTGAAGCAGTAATTTGATGAATACCGGGCGTGAACAGGTTGGTGAATGTGATAGTGGCATTGATTGGGCCGGCGCCGCCCGGAATTGAATTGGTTTGGCGAGGTGTTCCGTCCACGGTCCAAATCAGAACTAATGAAGTGCCGTCGGCATCGGAAACGTTCACTGAAATTGTTGTGACAGCGCCAGTGGAAGGCACGCAACTCAAGGTGCTCGGAGCTGGGCAACTGATGGTTGGGCCGCTCGCATTGCGCGACGCAATTGTTTGGCTGCAAGTATTGGTGTTGCCACAAGCATCTACAGCCACCCACGTGCGCGTTGCCACAAACCTTTCACCGCAAGCGAAGTTTGTGATCGTGCTCAATTCAGTTACCGTAACGGTTCCGCAGGTATCGGTCGCTGTAGGGGTATCAAACACCAGGTTGCCAATGCCAGATTCATTGGTTTTGTTGGCGGAGCAGGTAATCATTGGTCGGGTAGTATCCATGCTGGCGATTGTTTGGCTGCACACATTGGTCTTGCCGCAGGGATCGGTCGCTGCCCACGTCCGTGTTGCCACAAACGTGTTGCCACAACCCACATTGGTCACTGTGCTCAGAATGGTAATCGTCG